>OIWQ01001277.1_pt1 | contig 30815 bp, 17 predicted proteins | sample 1587571 | NCBI WGS metagenome assembly OIWQ01 (sample SAMEA3888910, study PRJEB22519) | human gut metagenome | biome: human gut; feature: human-associated habitat; material: faeces | place: Denmark | collected 2010 | reverse complement strand
CTCAAATAGGGTGGTTAGAATGACGATTTCAAAGAATTATGGGACGGCACTGAAATTACATCATTGGGAAAGTTGTTAGGTGTGACGGCGAGCAGCAGAATGCCGCTCGCCGCCGTTCTGTTTCGGCACTACTGTTCCTGCTTCTTTTCCTGTGCTGCGAAAGCTGCCTGGTCGGCAAGGGAGACATGCCCCTCCACCCGGCCGTCGTCGAGCGGATTGTCCACCCGGGTCTTCAGGTCGCGGAACATTCGAATCATATCCCGGATGCCGCATGGTAAAAACCAGAAGGTGGAAACCAGTCCCGTCAATACACCGACGCAGATTCCCCACCAGCGGTAGGCGGTCCACCACCTTTCCGGCCATGGAGCGATCAGATTCCAGATCAGTACTCCGAGGAACATGATGATCAGACTGTATCCCAACGACCAGGCAACCACAAGATAAGCGATGAATCGGTCGGTCTTTGTGTACTCCGGCGTGATTCCAATGATCTTGCGCCAGACGGAGTGGATGGTCCATCGTTCTGCGGTTTTCGGGTTGCCGTCCAGATTGTAGATGCCGCGATGGAGCAGGCGTTCCAGATTGAAGGGCTCTTTCAGTGTCAGGTAGGAACCGATAACATACGCCGCCACTCCGATGAGCATTGAGAGAAAATAGATCTCGTAGGAGTTGATCGGGAACTTGTCGGGATTCATCTCCCAGACGATGTACGGTTGGAAAGGACCGGAAACTTTTTCCAGAAAATTCCCCACGGGAATGTGCCAGTTTCTCTCTTCTAGAAACGGATACACCATGCTCCCCCAGCAACGCTGTAGAAAAATTCCTGCCAGCGAGACACCGGAACCACAGACAATGGCGCTGTAAGCCCCGAAGGTGGTGCCGAATCGAGTGTACAAGCCGCCGACCATGACCGGTCCGGCTCCCCCCAGCCAGATGGCGGTGGTAATTGACATGAACATCGCCAGATAGTCCATCTGCGCCATGAAAAGTGAACCGAAGAAGAAGCAGAGCACCACGAAGATCGAGGTTACCTTCAGCCACCTCAGATGTTGTTCCGGGGTGAAGGGGGTTTTTCGCAGCGGAAGGACGAAATCCTGAATGATCGTAGCCGCGGCGTTGAATACCCGCGAGTCATCCGTCGAGAGCATCAGCATGATCATCAGCAGCGTAAAAATTCCGATCAGGCAGGCCGGAAAGTGATGACGCAACACCACCGGGAGCATCATCTGGTGGTAGAGGGTGCGGAACTCCTGAAATACTCCCCTGGTTTCCGGATTCTCCGCCAGTATACTGCGGGCCGAGTCCAGATAGGGAGTGTCTGGATTGTCCGTTCGTGAAATCGGCCGATCCACCTGATAGCGACGGATCTGTTGCGGAATTTCCGCTGCTTTCCTCCGAATTTCTTCTGCGGTTTCCGGCGCGTCTGCGGCGACCTCCTCTGCTACTTTTCCGGAGAGTTCAGTGCGAATCGTCCGGGCGCTTTCGGCGAAATCCGGATGCCACATGTAGGTCATGATTCCCAGCGCGAGTAGCCCCATCATCATATAGGAGAAGCCGTTGCGCCAGGTGCCGAGCACTCCTGCCATTTTCTGTTCATGCGGTGTGCGGCCGCAACCGGAAGTGTCGTTGCCGATCCAGCTTGCCCGCTGAAGCACCTGCGAGGTCCAGGTGACAATCATCGCAAAGATATTGAAATCACGCAGCTCCGACACGTCGAACGGGTTGAGGAAACTCTCGCCTGCGGCCCGGTTGGAAATAACCGGTACGATCTCATTTTCCCACGAAAGTTCAACCAGCAGAAACACTGAGATGATCACGAAGATCGGGTAACACATCAGCCCCTGCAGGCAGTCGGTAACCAGCAATGACAGCCGTCCACCGCTCCAGATGATAATCTCGCAGAGGATCAGAACTCCTGCTACCAGCAGCATGAAGGTCGGGCACTGCCAACCGAACAGGTTAAAGGTGTGCGGCAGCCCGAGAAAATAGATGAAGAAACGCGCCGCCACTGCCGGGCCGATGCAGTTGCAGAGCATCTCCGAGGCGGTCCTTAAAACTGCGGCAAGAATCCGCAGGCCCCGGCTGTAGCGCATCTCCAGAAACTGCCCCATTGAGAGTGCTTTCGTCTCCCGGAAGCGGTAGACACAGTAGCCTGTAAGTGAGATCAGAAGCGAAAGCGGTACACCGATGTTTCCCCAGAAGCCGATTGCTCCACCGCACTGATACTGCCTCTCGATCATCATCACCAGCGTGATGACCCCGAGTGCCGACTCCATGTCGCCAACGGCGATCACATAGCGGCCCGCTACCCGTCCGGCGGCAAGGAAATCCGCTGCACCCCGGATATACCTTCTGGCGTTGATCGCCAGATAAAGAATAAATGCCAGCGGAATCGCGACAATCAGCCAACCCCAGATATTCATATTTTAACTCCCCGTTCCGGCGGTATTCCTTTGTAACCGCCATTATTTTTCATTGTTCTGTTCAATTTCCTGCTGGTTCCAGATTCAGGAATCCTGCCGGAGGGACGGAAATTGTGACGATCCCCGATTTCAGACGGCAAGTCTGCTGTTGTTCCCCGAACACATTGAAACTTGTTACTGCGGCCGGGGTGTCGAGCTTCAGCAACAGCTCTTCGGAGTGTGTTGCGTTGATTACGATCTGTCTCCAGCAGGGAATCTGCCGGACCAGACAGCTGGAGAGATAGACGGCAGTGATCGCCTCCTGCTTGCCGATCGCCGAAATGAGCGGGTAACTCAGTTCCGGATGCTCCGGGCGGAAGGTCCCCAGCTGCAGAGTTTCCCGATGCCGGGTGCAGAATGCCATCCAGAAGGAAAGCATCCGTTTGTGGGATTCCGGCAGATCACGGAGACGGCAGGAGATCTGCGGTACGCTGAAGAGCACATTCTGAATTTGAAGCGCGGCCGTTTCCGGCGTGTCGTGGGGCGGCCAGATCAACATATCGGAGTGAACCGCTGTCGAACCGGCGAGCAGTCGCAGATCGACCGTGCGGACCCGATTCTCCAGCAGATCCATTGCGCAGTCCGCCGCCCGGAAGATCGTGCCGTACCGCCGCATGCCGGGGCCGATGTACCGCTGCCGGAATTCGATCATGATTTCCGGCTTGATCGCGGTCAACCGGTCTCGAATGTCGGCAAGGAGAAGATCCACCGCTTCCGGCAGAGAATGCAGGTCGCGACCGGCAAAATTCTCCGCTTGCGCCGGATCGTTCTCTCTTATGGAAAAACTGTCGATGAAATCGAGTTTCAAGCCGTCGAGATTCCATTGCCGGACAAATTTCTCATACACGCCGACAAGGTACTCGCGCACCTCCGGAAAGCGGGGGTCGAGTACGCCGCAGACTGTCGGGGCAGGGGTCAGGTATTTCCCCTGAAACCTGCGGAAATCCCGCTCCGCCTGCACCCCGATGAAGGGGACGGGAAACCAGAGCATATAGCGGATCCCCCGCTCCTGAAAGCGGCGGATGTGCGCCGCCATGTCGGGGAAACGTTCCGGAGCCGCCGCCCAGTCGCCGCAGTGGGCGAAGACGCCGGGTTTCGTCGGACCGGCACAATTCCAGCCATCGTCGAGAATCATGTTGCGCAGATTGCACCGCCCCAGTTCCGGGAGCTCCTGCTCCAGCGCTCCGGCGGAGACGTCGCGCTGGAACTGATACCAGGTCGAGTAGAACGGCAGCCGGGCCGCTTCCGGTACCGGCGCGGGCGGATACATTTCCTCGTACCAGCGGGCGATATCGGCGAGCGCTCTGGAGAAATGAACTGCCCGACGGTCAATCCGGAGCGAGAAACTCCACTCCCGTTTGGTTTTCTCCGGCGGGGGCAGAGAGAGAACGTTGATGAGTTCCGCCTGTTCGGACGGGCCGGTGTGGAGTTTTACCTGCGTCTGCACATCGGAAAAGGCGTAGCTCAGCCGGTTTTCCCCCTCCAGATTGAAATAGGAGATAACCGGAGCGTTCCAGTTCAGCGAGCTTGGAATCCACCCGCCTTTCCACCAGTAGGGCAGCAGGTGGTGGCAGGCGGGGTAGTCCGGCATCCAGCGAACCTGAACATCCTGCATCGGCACCGGAAATGACAGTGTGACCTCCGGCAGCGGGACTCCCGCCGCGGCGCGCAGTTCCACCTGCAAAATCCACAGCTCCGGTTCGGGAGATTCCACGCAAACATCGACTTTGCATTCTTCCAGTTCTCCCCGCAATTCGAATTGAAGTGACCCAATCTTTTGAAACAGGGATTTCATCGATCTTATTCCTCCACGGTGATCGCCAGGATCAGCGGTGTGGATGTGCCGGTAGAGATCACGTCAATCGACTCCAGCCGTGCCATTCCCTGCTGGTTCACTCCCTGCATCGTGACTCCAGAGGCGACCACGTCATTGGTCCAGCTGAAGATATAGCCGCCAACGCCTTCTCCCCACTGCCCCGGACGGGCTGCGGCATAGGGAGTTGCCCCCATCGCCTCCGGAAGATCCGGGAATTTTTTCTTTCCGGGTGGAAGTTTCCACTCGCCAATGCCGCTGCCGCAGTAGACCGGGATCAGCCGGCTCTGGCCGTCCGCGAAGTTCAGCCGGTAGGTGAGCGCGACGCCAGGTTTTCCGTAACAGACTCCATGATAGAAGAAGACGCGGTGCGGAATCGTTCCAACCGGAATACCTTTTACTTCAACGGGGAACCCGGGAAACTGCTTGCCTTTCAACATGATCACGCCTTTCTGGGCCGAGGCGAAGCGAAACGGAATTCCGCGGACCATATCCTCTCGGGGAAAGTTCCACACCTCTGCCGCCGCGTCATTCCGAGCCCGATTGCAGAACGGTGCAAGGTCCAGCGTCCGACAGTTGCCGACCTTAATCGTTTCCGGCATCCGGATTGTTGTGAGGCGGCCCGGTTCCGGCGCGATCGGAAAATTCAAATTCACCGTATCCCGCCCGGGATGGAATTTTGGATACAGAAGCTCAGACTCCTTCCCGGTCGGCACTGTAATCCGGACCGTACTGTTTCCCGCCGGAAGTGCCAGTTTGTAGTAAATTCCCCGGCATGCTTCTGGAATCTTGCGGGTTGTACCGTTCACGGTGAGTGACAACGGTTTTACGACGGAAGCGAATGTAAGCGTCTCCGGCGATTCGGAGACCAGCTCGATCACCCCTTCGCGCCGCTGCCGGTCATAACGCCCGGAAACCAGACAGCTGGCGCCGAAGTCGGCGATCCAGATCGGATCATTCTGGGCGATGATGTAAGGTGCAGCGTTGATCCGCATGCTCCAGTCTACCGGAAGATAGCGATACCAGCTGTGTTCCCAAAGTTTTGCGGGGAAGTGTGCCGGTGCCTTCTTCTGGAAGAAATCCGGCGGAAAGTCCCGGTAATACCGCTCCCGCACCGCCTGCCGGTCCGTGGTGGTCAGCGCCAGAAATTTCAGCACATTCCAGGCATTCCGGTGCCGTTCCGCCGCACCAGTTCGGCCGCGGTACCAGTAAACCGGATTCGACCACTCCGGAATATCACGCTGAAAACGGTCGATCCAGGCACGGGTCGCTTCCGGCGCGGCGGAGAGCAAAAGCGCGAGGAACGGATAGTCATAATTGCCACACCCCATGCTCTGGAACGGAGCATTCCAGGCGCTCGGGTTTTTCGGCTCCCACGGCGCCGAACGGATGCCGTAGCTGTCGATGCCGAGCATGTTGATCGCGGCATTTTTTTCTGCGGACTTGCCGACGTTGTGAAGCGCCCGGCTGTAAGGCAGAATGTTCGGATGCACGAAAGCACAAATCGTCATCGCCTGTTTGGTGGCAAGATACAGAGTTCGCGCCTCCATTTCCCGATCCTTCACAATCTTTGCCATCTTGTGCATGAGCGGAAAAATACGGTATCCGTCGCCGAGCATGTCGCCGCCCAGAATCAGTCCGGAACTGGTGGTGTTCATTCCGGGAACGTGCCAGGTCTGGTTGAAATCTGCGGCGGAATAGATCTCCCGCAGTCTTTCCCAGTTCCGTTCCACCAGTTGCCGACGACCGAAAATCAGCGCTTGTGAATAGTTGAAAGCAATCAACCGGGTATTGTACCAGGTCATATCTCCCTTGATCGGCTCCCCATGTCGAGCTCCGCGCCAGCCGCAGAGCCACGCGCACTTGCCGGAAACCGGCTCAATTTGAAAGTCCGGAATCATGTATTCCACACCGCTGTGCTCCGAAGCTCCCAGAAATCTGTTAAACGCGGCCAGACGACCGGTATCCCCGGGAGCGAGGGAACTTTCCAGACATCTCCGGCTTTCCGGCGTAAGAAGCGCAAGACCGGAAAGTGCTCCGGTCGCGAGTTCCGGTGCACTGGTCGCGGCGATCCACGGAATCTGCCGGAACTCCCCGTTCAGCATGATGCGTTCGTTATACTCCCGAATCATCTTTTCTTCCCCCGACGGACGCAGGACGATGCGTTCCGCCAGGTCGGGGATCGGCAGAGTGTACTCCAGAAACGTTCCCGGTGCGGTGCGGTAGTGGCCGACAGCGGTAAGGAAAAGCGGCTCTGACAGCGCGCGGTCGAACTGAACATCCAGTTCGCTCAACTGTGCCAGAGCATAGAGCGGCGGCACGGGGATATAGGGCCGGGCATTCGAATTGAGCGAGATTGCCCGGGTTATCCGGTTGCGGAGACGAATCCGTTCCCCTTCCTGGCGAAACTCCTCCTCCAGCTCCAGCGGGAAATAGTTCAGCTTTCCGGCGAGAGCGCGGACACGGGCCAGTTCCGCTGCAGGCAACTCCTTCCAGTCTTTCCCGTAATCTGCATTTTGTGCAACCGCTCCGTAGAGTGTCCCGGCTGCGAGTTTCCCGATTCCTTTCGCATGTTCCAGCACCAGGCCATGGCGGTCGAACCGGATCACCTCCGGAGTTCGGGCAAAGGTGATTACCACTGGAAATTTCGGCGCAGAATTTTCCCACAGAAGCAGCAGCCAGTTCGCGCTGAGGCGGGAAGCGGAAATTTTCGTTTCCGGCGTCAAGATTTGTACTTCACCGTCGATTTCGGCGGCAATCCGGGCGGGCGCTTCAGGAATCTGCCGCGTGTTGTCGGAGATTGTCACTGATTTTGCCGGAAAATCATACAACACTCCGGGAGCAAGAATGCTCCACCAGACGGTAACGTCGTATTTTTCATGCGTGTCAAGCTTTTCAAATGTGTGAATGCGTTCGGTGTGAGTCCAGGAAAGCTCCTTCACCCGGTATCCTCGGTAGAGGGCATCGGTTACGTCAAACGAAACTTCCCAATCGTTCGACGTTCCCTGGTAACACTGGAAGAAGTTCCGTCCGTCAAGAAAAATTGCATTCCGCCGGACGCTGAACGGCAGCAGAGAATGCCAGGTGCCGCCGAAGCCGAAAGTGCCGACACTGTACAACCCGGTGCCCGGGTGAAAATTCTTCGATTTAAATTGTCGTTCGACCAGAGAGGCGCGCAGCCGCTCTGCCGCCTCCTCCCGCCGGGCACAGCGCGGAAAGTCGCCCGCGTTGTAAGCGTTGCGCCAGTCTGCAAGATACCATGAAAGTTTTCCCGCATCGAACTTGGGATCCATCTTCTTCCAGGCCGCCAGTTCCCGTTCGAAAGTCAGCAGCCGGCCGCCAAGCCGGAGGCGTTCCTCGGCAACCGCCTTGTAAAATACGAAAGCCCGGTCGTAGGCGAGTCCCGCGGGCAGAGTCTCCCGCGCTGGACTGGTTTCGGAGTAATTCCGGAGCCGTTCGATTTCGGCGGAGACATCCGCCCGCAACCCCTGCCGCCGCAGTCCGACAGCGGCGGTCTCCCAGTCGGCAAACCGTGCATTCTCCAGCGTTTTCAGCTTCTTCTGCCGTTGCGCCAGTGTCTGGCCGGGGGCAGTGAGATTCGGGCTCATCTGATTGGGCAACCAGAGTGCGGAAAGAGAAAAGAGCAACTCTTCCTGGTCGCGCAGGGCGTCCCACGCCTCGTTGACCGGCATGGCAGAGAGCTTCTTCCGCAACGGGCCCCAGATCAGTTCCGCCGGACGGCGGCACGCGCGCCACTCCGGATTGAATTTTGACAACACCAGGAATCCCAGATCAATACACTGCGCAAACGGCTTGATTTTCTCCCGTCCGTCCGAAGGTTCCAGCCGGAGTTTCCGGATCTCCAGTTTGCCGGTTACCCCGGAGAGACAGACTGACAGCGTCGCGTGCGGAGCGGGATTCTCAAATTTTATCAGCAGTTCCGCCGCCTTCCAGTCGAATGTGCCGTGAAGCGGCAATACCAGCGTCTCATGACGCAGTTCGCCGCCGGAACGGTAACTCAGAACAAACCGAATCCCCAACCATCGCTTCGGCGGAACAGAGAGTGCGGTTCCCTTCACCTCCGCCTTCAGGATCATGTGTTTTCCCCCCAGACCGTCGAGCTTGACCGAAGTCGTGGCACGAACATCGGAGGTAGGAGAATCATTCGCAGAGGAAAACGAAAGTACCTGCTCCTTCCAGGTACCGGATTCTGGAAGACGCCACTGAAAAGTGATCGGGCTTCCACCGGAAGCTGCAATCCCCGCTCCCGCAACCAGGAGCAGAGTCACGGCTCGGCGTAGAAAAACGGGAAACATCATTTTGCCTCCACACCGTCGGGAACAGGGGTGATGGTGATATTCCGCACCAGGAATGTTCCTGAAACACCGGAAAGACAGCATTTCAGCGTCGCTGAACGAATCGCCGCGGGAAGTGTGATCTTCTGCGAAACCCTTTTCCAACCGAACGTGCCGTGTTCAGGCACGAACAGCGTGGGGTTCTCATAGGTGCCGTTTTCGGTATTGTAGATCGAAAGGATGATTTTTCCGCCGAACCAGCGCTTTCCGCCGGTGGAAATGCCTTCGCCCCGAACCTCAGCGGCAAGCAGAATACTCTTCCCCGCATACTGATCAATTTTCACCGGGAGAGTCGCCCGAATATCCGCCTTCGCCGGCTCGACGTTTTCCGGCACGGTAAGCTGAATTGCTTTCTCATTCTCCACCCACGCACCGCCGTTCTTCGGCATGCGCCAGCGGCTCGAATCCATCAGCGGGCGATCCGCCGCCCCCAGAGAAACAGCGGCCAGACAGGCCATTGCGGCAAACAGTTTTACAGTCATGATACCATCTCCTTTCCAATTTCGAAGTCAATAATAATTACTCTCCGGCCAATCGCCGTAGAAGTAGTCATTTTTCACCGGAATCGCCGGGCGCACCCGCGAAACGGCGTGCCCATCCAGATAGAGGATATTCACCAGTCCCGCATGCCGGAAGGTCAACTGAGAATATCCAGCCATCGACAGATTGTAAAAGGCTGAACTGCCTGTCAGACTGGAGTCGTTGAAAATATCTCCGAGGTAGACTCGTCGGGAGGCATACCTGATTTTGGGTAGGAAATCTCCGTTTTTTCCGCTGATGGTGTTGTAGGCGTTTCGCCCGTAATCATGATCCTCTCCGTAGGGGATCACCCCGGAGGTCGACGGGCAGTCAAACAGTTTTTTCGGGAGATATTCGCCTGAAGTGTTGAGTACCTCCTGCCAGCAGCGGTCTTTCAGCGGTACGCCGGTGTATGCAATCAGATGGTCCTGCCACTGTCCGGTTGGTTTTCCATCGCTGCCGATCAGCTGGCCAGGTCGCGGAAGCCAGCCGCTGTTGTCGTCGCAGTAGAAGGTGGTGCAGGCCCCAAGTTGCTTGAGGTTGTTAACGCAGGTGATCGATTTCCCCCGCTCCCGGGCAGAAGTCAGCGCCGGCAGAAGGAGCGCAGCTAGAATGGCGATGATCGCGATTACGACCAGGAGTTCGATTAAAGTAAATTTTTGTCTGCCATGTGTGGTAATGGGCAGAGCGATGTGGGCGCTGTGGGGGGTGTTCGACTGCCGGGGAATTCGAAGTGCGGGTGGTACGGGGAGAAACGCGTTGCCCCGCTCCGCATTCTCTCTTTCGATCTCCTTTCTCGACAGGATGGAAAAGGCGGTCTCCGTCAGGAGAAAGGACGAGGAAATGATGTTTTCTTTGAGCAGAAAAGTCCTGCAGGAACCGTTTCGTGTCATTGTCTGTTCATCTCGGAACAAGCCATCTGGTTTCATTGCCGCATCCTCTGGTGCTGTTAGCGTTTTCGATTCTGTTTCCGTGTTTTTTGGTGGCTCATATTTTTAATTCTGACTTTTTCCTTGAATTTCCAGGCCTGTCATGCTAAATTCTTTCTTTATGAATAATTATACCTTAAAAACAAAGAAAAAGCAACCGGAATTCCGTAGGTAAAATGGGAAAAGAACTTATGCTTTCTGGTATGAATCATGTGGTTCGACGCTCCGTCGGAAGCAATTGGTCCGATGAACTCAGCGTCGGACTGCTCAACAAAACCGATCCCGCACTGAGCGTCACCGGGCCGGAGTCTTTTCCCTTTTTTGCCTTTTGCCTCGTCCTGCGCGGAAACGGCTCCTATGTCGACTGGGAATCCGGCCGCCGTTTCCCGCTGAAAGCCAATACCTATTTTCTGCGGATTCCGGGGATCGTCCATCAGATCCGGATCGATCCTGCATCGCGATGGCGTGAATGCTTTCTGAATCTTGGCTACAACGCCTATCCCTATTTCCGGGCCTATCACGGCATCCTGCCGGAAAATCCGGTCGGGAAGTTCGCCCCCGACGATGCGTGGATCGACGCCTATTTCAAGCTGGAAAACGAGCTGGAATTCTCTCCGGTCGGTTCTCTGCTGGAGCTTTTGCCCGCATTCTTTCACCTCGTCTCCCGCGCGGTTCAGCAGACAGAGTATGACGACAGCACCCGGCAACGCATCAAATATGCCTGCGAATTTCTCTGTTCTGACTTTCGAGAGAAAAAGGACATCCGGGAGTTCTGCCGGACTCACGGATGGGGCTATGAAAACTTCCGGAAAAAATTCGCCGAAATCATGGGAATGCCGCCCAACCAGTATCGCATGAAGCGGCGCCATGAAACCGCTTGCGCTCTGCTGATGCAGCGCACATTGACCATCGCCGACATCGCCCGCGAACTCGGATATTGTTCCCCGCAGGAGTTCGCCGCGAAATTCCGGCGCCGGACCGGAAAATCTCCCTCCGAATATCGGGAAAACCTTCCGGCAAACTACTTTTGAAGCATTGAAGGAGTGTTATTTCCTCTCTCATTGGTAGATGGATGCAATTCGCCATTCTGTCCGCCTGTGTCCCGGTGTGACCGGACCGGAATTCCAAAATCATCTGTGTATTTCCTCCTCTCGCATCTGCCAGAATGTACAGCGTGGGAACGTGAGAAATCAAAACCGCAAGCTGTGCATTGTTCCGGGCGCGAAGATTGTTGTCGCAAATCGGACAATTTTTGTCGGGTAGAATCCGCTTTTCCTCTTGAATCCGAATGCGCAATATCGTATAATTATAGAAGAAATCGAGGGAAGGTAAGGGGTATGAACCGAATTCAGTTTCAGACAATCGCCAATGAAGTCGGTGTCAATGTCCGGACAATCTACCGCGTCATGAACAACAACGGCGCAGTCTCCGCTTCCACCCGGAAAAAGGTGGTGAACGCTCTGAACCGTTACGGTTATCTCTGCGCCGGACAGCGCAAAAGTGAGAACATCGTTTTCGATATTTGCAAAAATGAATTTATCGAACGCATCGGCATTTCGCTGATGCAGTCGCTTTCCATGCAGGATTTCAAGTGCATTCCCACCAATCATATGGAGAATCGGGAACGGTTCATGGCGGCGGTTTCCGAGGCATCCGTTGTGGTGATGTGCTCCTTTCCCGATCAGCGGCTCATTGATGAGATCAAATTCGCCAATCCGGATTGCGTGGTCATCAATATTCTGGGGGGGAGCTGTGGGGATGTCGCCATTGATTCCGATGATTATCTTGGCGGAGCCATTGCGGCACGCCATCTCTATGCGAACGGTCATCGGCATGTGCTGGTGGCGTCGGCTCTCGATCAGCCCAATCATGTGGATCGCTGCAAAAGTTTTCAGGCGGAAATGATGTTTTTGAATCCGGCCTGCCGGGTCGATTTCCTGGAATTCGTGCCCGGCCGGGACGATGCGCCGGTTTTCTGGCACCGGTATTTCTCTGTGGAAAAAAATCTGCCGACGGCTATTTTCTGCACGATGGGCGGCATTGCCTACTATCTGCCCTATTATGCGGCAAAATGCGGAATCCGGATTCCGGAGGATATCAGTCTGGTCTGCTACAACCGTCCCCGGGATTCCAATTCTCATTCTGCATCCGCGGAGGAGCTCTTCCCGCTGGATTCGATTGTCTTTGAGCCGGAACAGATTGTCACATGGGGCAACTATTTCATTCTGCACCGGCCGCTGGATACGTCGGGGAATCCGGTGCATACACTCATCCGGCCGAAACTGGTCGTGAACAATACGGTCAAAAATATTAACAGCGGGGTGGATCTATGAATCAGTATCCGACAACTCTCTCGAAAAAAAACAGTCGAAAGAGTTTTACATTGATCGAACTTCTTATCGCTGTTGCGATCATCGCAATCCTTGCCGGACTGTTGCTGCCTGCTCTGAGTTCCGCACGGGCGAAGGGGCAGATGATCTCCTGCGCATCCAATCAGAAAACCATTGCGCTGATGAGCATTCAGTATGCCGGGGACAATGATGATTTCATGCCCCCCGCCTACAATGACAACTATCTGAATCCCGCGCCGAATTATCGTTTTCTGAATTATTCCTGGCTGTACGCCACGCACCGTTATACGGGAAAGGATGTGGTGTGGGGGGCGCCGACCAATCCGGTTTACCGTTGTCCCGCGGCGCCCGAGGAGGTGTTTGTCAGCGCCGATGTCCCGGAGATGCTGATGTCGAATTATGCGTGGACAAACCGCATGGGCGCGAAACTTGACTGGTGCGAGAGAAATACCATGAAGCGTCTCGCAAAATGCCGGTTCCCATCCGTGACCGGATACATGCTGGATCTGGCCGGGGGAAAATATGACGCGATCACTCCCAGCTATCTCGGCTCTTCTCCGCCGGAAAAATTCAAGCGCCATCAATTGAAACCCAATGCCGCGTTCATCGATGGGCACGTGGAGAACATTCCCTATGCCGCGCTGCCGGTGATGCGCAGCGGAGTTTATATTCTTGGCTGGCCGGAAAGCGGCAGCCGGAACCCCTGGTAACCGTGATGGGAAAGTGAGGAAATCAATGAACAGGAAAACATGGATTCTGCCGGTCTTATCCGGCCTTCTGGCTATGGATGCCGCCTGGACGACACCCTTGTATGAGAATGACTTCGAAGCGCTGGGAAAGTTGAATTTCCGCGGCTCCTTCGGCCCCCGCTGGATCGGGGATCTGAAGACCGCGGAACGCGAGGGGCATGTAAAGGTCCATCGGCAGGGACTTTGCGAGCAGGGGGAGAAGTCCCATTCCGGCGTGATGTCGTATGTGTTGGATCTGACGGTGGACAAAAGCACCGGGAAATGGGGCGGCGCATGCATGTTTCAAAGTCCCGCTCTGCGGATTCCTCTGGATAAACCGGTCTATTTGACCGGCTATGTGTATCCGGAGCTCCTGCCGCCGGATCTCATGCTCTCGCTCGGGGTGATTTTCGAGACGACAGATCCGAAAACCGGAAAGAAGAGCGGCGGCTCGCTGCGTCTGACCCGGCGCGGCATCGACCCCGAGGGGTGGATGGTGTTCAGTGAGGATGTTTCCAAACTGGTGACCGGACGCTTCCCCGGAGCGGTCATGACCGGATGGATGATTGACATTCACTCGAACCGGGCCTTTCACGGTCAGCGCGTGAAACTGTATCTGGATGACATCACCGTGACGGATTCGCCCCCTTCCGTGAATGTGACCCGGGACGGCGTGGTGCGCGGACACGACATTCTCAGCCGGAATCCTTACGAGGTCAGCTATCTCTCCTATTACCGCGAGGTTCCGGATGCGGCGCCGAATCGAGCCTTCAACTCCAGTTTTGAACTTGGCCTGAAGGACTGGTTCCCGATGGTCCAGCGAAGTAAGGAGCATGAGAGAACCGGCAGATGGATTGAGCTGCCCGATCCCGCGGCGATTTTCCGGATTGTCACCCCGGACGACGCGCCTCATGGCAGACGGGTCCTGAAGGTGGAACGGAACGGGAAAAGGAATAACATAACTCTCCGCTCTCTGCCGCTTCAGATTCAGGATGGAAAGGATTATGTGCTCTCCTTTTATGCGCGTGCGTCAAAACCGACCCTTCTGCGGGTCAACTCCCGGCCTGTGAATCTTGCCGGCGGCTGGCAGCGCTGCGTGGTTCCACTGCCCCGCATCGCCTGCTATCAGACCTGGAACGGCAAGAAGTTCCCCGGACGTTTCGAACTGAATTTTACCAACGAAGATGACGCGGATCTTCAGTTTGACGCCATCCAGTTCCAACGGGCCCCGTTGACCGAATACCGCGGACACGGCATCGTCCAGTTTGCTGCGAAACCGCGGAGCCGTTATGGGCTTTATCTTCCGGGGAACACGCCGGAATTTGAAGTTACGCTTTTCAATGATGCATCGGAAAGACGGCGTTCCGTCCTGCGCTGGGAGATGAAAAACTATCGGCGGGACGTGATCGCGAGGGGGACGAAAACCGTGGAACTCGATGCGGGGGCAGGGGATTCGTTCCGGATCTCCGCTCCTGCGGAACTTCGTCACTGCACGCTTTCGGCGGTGCTGGAGGCGCCGGGACAGAAATTGCAAAGCTGCACCGTTTCCGCCTCGGTCGTTGAGGATCTGAAACAGCTGAAGGGGAATGAGTTTTTCGGCGGATGTCCGATTGAGGGGGACAATCCGCCCAACCTGCGGGACATTCTGGAACTGAACAAGCGTCTCGGCATGAGCTTCAATGTGAATTACCATACGGCATATCAGTCGCGCGCTCCCAAGGGGTGGAGAAAGGAAAATCCCCAGTGGAGGATCATTGAGAATGTCGCGGATTTCAACCGGCAGTACGGATTTGAAACGCTGTTGACCAACTATGCGCCGTTCCCCGTCGGGACAAAGCTGGATGCGGAAGGCGGAGAGATCGTCACACCGGAAATCGAACAGGATGTTTACGAGTACCACCGGGAGCTGGCATCGCGCTTCAAGGGAAAGATTCGTTATTTCGAGACCATCGCGGAGTATCTGAAATCGCCGTTGAAACAGAAGGCCGCAGCCGCTGACCGGGTGATACGGGCCGCTTTTCGGGGCATCAAGGACGGCAATCCGGATGCCGTGTTCTGTGCGCTGGGGGAAAACAAGATGGATCAGGGAATGCTCCTTGCCAAAATGGAGGAGCTGTTCCGGCACGGCACATTGGAGAGCATGGATTTCATCTCCCTTCATCCGTATGAGCTCGGGAAGGGGGCAAACTCCCATGAGACCCTGCGCCGATTTGCGGAACTGATCCGCAAGTACAACCGGGGGAAGGATAAGAAGATTTTCGGAACCGAAGGCGGGTGTGCCGCTTCCGATGTCCTCTACTATGACGATATCAACTCGGAATCCCTCTTCTACGACCGCTATGTGACGGAGCTTGAGCAGGCGGAATATATTGTCCGCTCCAACATTCTGATGTTCGCGGGGGGAATGTTCCGGAAGAACGCCATTTTCTATCTCTATAACGGCAAGGTGTCAAGCCGCAACAGCATGTACCATTTTGTGATCGTCGACAATGGGATCTATCCGAAAACGGTATTTCCTGCAACGGCGAACATGATCGGCCGCCTCTCCGGTTCCGTTCCGGAAGGCGAGTTCGAGCAGCGCGATGCAAACGGTCTCCAGGGATATTATTTCCGCAAAAACGGAACCCTGTTCGCCGCGCTCTGGATCTATCGGCCGGATCACCGGACGCGGGAAGCGCTTCTGCCGCTCCCGCCGGAGCGGGTTCAGGCATACAATCTGGTGGGAGAGCCCATCCGGTTGCGGGGCGGGGCGAACACGCTTCTCTCCCTGAGTGAAGGAGCGCTCTATCTGTATCCGAAAAACGTTCCGGATGCGGAGTTCATTGCCGCGCTGAAGAACATCAAGGTGGAGAATCCTTCCGTTTCACTGAAAATCGGGAAGAACGGTTCGCTGACGGCGGAGGTTTTCAACGACACCTCCTCGGAATTGAAGGGAACCCTGACGCTTTCGCCGAACGGAATGAGCCGACCCTTCCGGATTCCCGCCGGCGGGAAACGCTCCTTCGATTTCCCGTGGAACAATCGGACCTCGCTGACCGCATATCAGGCGGAGATTCAAGTCGGCGGGGAACGGCTCCGTTCAAACGAGATCCGGCCTCTGTTCTGCGGAAAGGCGGAACGAAGACCGCGCATTGATGGAAATCTGGAGGAGTTCCGGCATCTTCCCGGAATCCGCCTGGGAGCAGCGCAGCAAATTTCACTGTATCAGGCAAAAATCCGGAATTCCGCCGATCTGGGGGCTGTCGTTCGTTTCCAGTACGACGATTCCTTCTTTTACATCGCGGCGGAAGTGACGGATGATCTTCACCGGGTTCCGCACGAGCAGCCGAACATGTACTGGGCGAACGATGCGCTCCAGCTTCTGTTTGTCATGTCCGGGAAACGGGAGAAACTCTCATCCCGTGATCTTCTGGAGCTGGCGGTCACCGGGACGAAGCGGGGGGCGCAGATCAGCACGACTCTTCTGGAGCAGAAGCTCGATTTCTCCCGGGCGGAGGCTGCCGTTGTGCGCCGGAATGGGAAGACCTTTTACGAGCTGGCTCTTCCGTGGGAGACGCTCTGCCGGGGATTCCGGCCTGACAATTCGGTGAGTCCCGGATTCAATCTGGCTGTCAGCGACAACGACGGCAATTGGGAGGTCAGCCGAATGCCGAAACTCAAGGGGTACGAGAAGTCGCTTCAGATGAGCCGGGGACTTGTGGACAGCAAGGATCCGTCATCGGCACTGACTCTGTTTTTCGAGCAGAAGTGAGAATGATTTCTCTGCCGGAGGCCGCTTTCTTGCGGCATTCCGGATGGATGAGGAGCCGGTGTTCGGTAATGACATTGAAATATGGTTCCCCTGTTTTTCGCGGTGTTTTCATCCGGGAAAATGGAGTGGTCGGGCGGAGAATTGCCGGAAGAATTCCAGTTCCGGTCTCCGCTTCCCGGGAAAAAGAGAGAAACTCTCATGCGTGACAGCAGGTGCAGAAAAAGAGCGATTTGTACTTGCCAGAGTAATCGATGAAAATTTTATTATTTCATAATGCCGCGATCATTTGGTGAAAAAGCGTTTGCCATTATGTCGGGCAGTATCATTTCCTTCTACATGAAAAAAGAGGTCTGGGGGCATTCTGCCCGCCAGACCTCTCTGACTGCCCTGATGTCGGGATTCAGTCGCGATCCGCTTTCGGATGAATCAGGTAGAAGCAACCGGCCGCCGCCGCGCCTCCTGCCAGATTCGCCACAATCGTCAGCCAACTGTTCTCCCACGGCGTGAGTTTCAGGCAGGCAAGAGCGATTTCCACCGCCGGATTGAACGCTCCGGAGCAGACCGTGCCGCCGACGGCAAACGCTCCCGCCATCACCGTGCCGCCAATGGCGAGCCCGAAGTAGGAGTTGTTCGCCGCTTTTTTGAGCGTGGCAACATTCAACACAACGTAGGCCAGCGCAAACGTGAAGAGAAATTCCGAAAGCAGCAGGTCGTGAATGCGGAAGTTGAACGGCGGAACCGGATCCAGACGGTGTTTGAATTCCAAAACCGTCAGAGCTCCGACGACGCCGCCGAGCACCTGGGCAATCATGTACGGGATGGCATCCCGTTTCGGCATCGCGCCGCGCAGCAGCACCGCCAGCGTGACCGCCGGATTGTAGTGACCGCCCGAAATCGGTCCGCCGGCATAAATCATCACCATGAGAATACCCCCGATCGCCAGCGGCGGAATGACGCCGGAACTGTTGAGGGTACTGGTGGACCCGATGGTCAGAATCAGGAAAAACGTTCCGATGAATTCTACAAGATATTTGCGAAATGCGTTCATAGTTGAAAGATCCTCTCTCTTTTTTTCTTGCGGATGGATTGCACAAAAATCAAATGCCGGAGAGAGAATTTCAGCAGCGTTGCGGCACCGGCTCTTCCGGCGGGGGCGCGTGACTCCGCACCGGCAGCCGGAGCAGCTGGTGCGGAATGTCGGCGAGCCGGGCGCTTTCCTCCCAGAGCGAAAAAAGAGGGAACGGAATTGAAGGCATCTGAATCTGCGTCCATGCCGCTTCCAGCAGATTGCTCATATCCTGCTGGCAGATGGTTTCCGTACGGTGTTCCGCACGGCAGTTGGCGTCACAGCAGCGATGATGCGAATGGCAGGAACAGTTCCAGTCCATTTCGTTGAAAATTTGCAGCAGAAGCAGAATAATAACCGTCAGAAAGGCCCGCAGTCTGCGTCGTCTGATATGATATCGGCTTAAAAGGTCACTCTCCCCGGCGGTTCCAAAGTCCTGGCTTCAGGCTTTGCACTCCATTTCTCTCTTCAAAAATATAGCTTCACTGCAGGGAAATGCAAATGAAAATCGCCTGACAGCTTCAAAATGATACCGGCTTTTTTCGGATCGGAAGTGCATTCCTATGGCGCTTCCATTGTATTTTCATCTCCGGATGCTGACGGTTTGCAATCGCCAGTCGGAAGAGTATTGTAATGAAGATGTTGTTGTGATTTTTTTATGGCTGATTTCTTCTGTCCTGATCATGCTCCGGAGTGCTTTCTGAGGCTGGATTGTTTCTGTTGAGGGAGAATTTCAGAGGATATCGATGATTGTTTCATTTCGGAAATGTTTCACCGGCTTTTGTTGCGGCGCTGGAGGCCAGGGAATCAATCCCGTTGCCGCGCCGAAACGGGAAACACCGGGGAGACTCTGTGGATTGGAAATCTTACAGAAAAACTTACGAGGTATTTCTCTGGAGTAATGCAGAGCGCATGTTTATCTTGATTGCGCTGTATATCGAGAGAAGGGCGTTGTCTTTTCTGCTGTCGTATCTTCCGCTCAAGTACCGGCGGCATGTGGCTGTCTATATACATAAGCATGAATGAAAAAGAATGGAGAAAAGTTGCCGCCCCGGCCGCTCCGCAACGGCAGAGTCATAATTCGCGTGACTGCCCCGATATTTTTCTTCTGCCACGCAGAAGCCGGAACTCCCTGCCGGAGCGGAAGGGCTTGCCGGCACGATAATTCGTGGTATATTATTGGAAAGTGATTGAAAATAGAAGTTAGCTATTGATTTTCATGAAATAGACTGCTATATTAAATATTTTATGAGTTCCGTAAGCCGGATGAGTAAAATGTGCAGTAAACGCTTTTGGTTCCGTATCCTGATTTTAATGATTTTGTTCGCGGCTTCCGCCCTGGCCGTCAGCCTCTATTACAACTGCTGGTCATGGGAGGAGGGGGGATGCCGCATCCCGTTGCTGGCTTCTCTGGTGTTCGTGGTCTGGCCGCTCGCCTATTTCGTGCTGATCGCCGTCGGCCGTTACATCTTTTACCGCGAAACGCCGGTGCTGCCGCCGGAGGAGCTCCCGCGCTGTACCGTCATCATGCCCGCATACAACGAGGGGCAGCACGTGTTCGACGCGCTCGCCAGCATCTGCGCCTCCGATTATCCGGCGGAAAAACTCGAAATCATCGCCGTCAACGACGGCAGCATCGACGATACGCTGCTGTGGATCAACCGTGCCGCGGAGAAATTTCCGGGGCGGATCCGGGTGGTGGACTTCAAGCAGAATGTCGGCAAACGGTTCGCTCTCTATACCGGGTTCCGGATGGGCACCGGTGACGTGTTCGTCACCATCGACAGCGATTCGCAGGTGGTGCCTGATGCCCTCGCAAAAATGGTTTCCCCGATCGTCCGTGACAGCCGCGTCGGAGCGGTTTCCGGCAACGTCCGGGTCGCCAATTCCGAGGGGGCGTTCCCGGCGATGATCGACTCCGGATTCACCTTTGCCTTCGACTTCATCCGGGCCGGACAGAGCGTCTGGGGCAGCGTCTTCTGCACGCCGGGTGCGCTGAGCGCCTACCGCCGGGAGACCGTCCTGCCGCTGCTCGACGAGTGGCGCGACCAGAAGTTCATGGGCCGCCCCTCCGGAATCGGCGAGGACCGCGCCCTCACCAATCTGGTGTTGCGGGCAGGGAAATGGGTCACGCTCCAGCGCAGCGCCCTTCTCTACACCAATGTGCCGGAAACCTACAAGAGCATCTGCCGCATGCTGTTGCGCTGGGAGCGGAGCAATATCCGCGAAAACTTCGAGATGTACCGCTTCATCTTCCGCAATTTCGACTGGCGCGATGCGCGGCGCTGGTTCATGCTGTTCACGCTGCTGGAGTACTCATCGATGACGCTGCTGCCCGGGGTGATGATCGGATTCTCGCTCTACAACATTGTGCTGACGGATGGTGCCGTGCTCTTCATCACCGGCGCGGTGGCGCTGCTCTGGGCATCGCTGCCGGCCGCGATCAATTTGCACCGCAACTCCACGAAACTGGTCTGGTTCAGTTTCGTCTACGGGATCGTCCACGCTCTGACGCTCTTCTGGGTGGTGCCCTATGCTCTGGTGACGGTGGGCAACTCCCGCTGGCTGACCCGGATCGGAGCCAATTCCGCCGGGAAATTCTGACGCGGGCCATCCGGGGAAATCTCCTCAAAAAAAGAGTTTTGCGACCGGTGCAGTTTGCAAAGAGAGAAAGTGCCGGTTATATTAAAGAAATGTTGGTTCATTAAACGGCCGGATTCCCCGGCCCAATTTATGACAGGAGCAGAAAAAATGCAGAACATGGAAATTCTCCACGACAGTGACGCCGATTTCGGCGTGCTCAACGGGAAAACAATCGCCGTCATCGGCTACGGCGCTCAGGGCCGCGCCCAGGCGCTTTGCATGCGCGATTCCGGGCTCAATGTCATCATCGGCATCCGTCCGGGCAAATCCAAGGACGCCGCCGACCAGGACGGTTTCGAGACCCTGACCGTCACCGAGGCCGCCAAGCGTGCCGACATCATCCACATCCTGCTGCCGGATGAGCTGCACGGCATCATCTATGATGCGGAAATCGCTCCGGTCGTGACCGCGGGCAAGACGCTCTCCTTCTCCCACGGCTTCAGCATCGTCTTCGGCGAAATCAAACCGCCGAAGGATGTCGACGTCATCATGATCGCCCCGAAGAGCCCTGGAACCGAGGAGCGCAAGCGCTTCGTCGAAGGCTTCGGCGTGCCCGGTCTGATCGCGGTCAAGCAGAACTACTCCGGCAAGGCCCGCGAGGTCGCTCTGGCGATCGCCAAGGCCGAGGGGCTGACCCGCGCCGGCGTGCTCGAGTGCACCTTCGAGCAGGAGACCTATGAAGACCTCTTCGGCGAGCAGAACGTCCTCTGCGGCGGTATGGTCGACCTGATGAAGTACGGTTTCGAAACTCTGATCGAGGCGGGATATCCGCCGGAGATGGCCTACTTCGAGTGCATCCACGAGGCGAAGCTGATCGTGGACCTGATCTACGAGGGCGGCATCCAGAAGATGAACGCGGTCATCTCCAACACCGCGGAGTGGGGCGAATACGACAACGGTCCGTGGATCATCAATCCGGAAGTCAAGGCCCGGATGAAGGAATCCCTGCGCCGCATCGAATCCGGCGAATTCGCCAAGAAGTGGATGGCCGAGGCCAAGAACGGTTCGCCGAACCTCAAGGCCAAACGTGCCGCGCTGGGCGAGCATCCGGCGGAGATCGTCGGCGCCCGTATCCGCAGCCTCTTCCAGAAGAAGTAATTGCGGAAGAACGCGTCTCGCGTATGACAAAGGGTGGAATACCGGGGAAAGACGGTATGTCCATCCTTTTTTTCATCTGAAAGAAAAGGACCTGTTATGAGCCGATTTTCTCAACTGGTGTGGCGCGCCGAGGACGTGCCGGAAGAACTTCATGAGATGCTGACCGTTCTGGGCGAGGAGTATCCGATCGCCGATTTCGGCCGGGGGCTGAAGCTGAAATTCCGTCGGGTGGAGGCGGAGGAGACGCTTTCCCGGGTGACCCGCACGCCGGGGGAGGCGCTGGTGGAGTACAACTCCGTCGCGGCCGCCGCGCGCGGGGTAGGGGCGGTGCTCGCCGGTCTTGACGGCGAGGAGACCACGCCGTTCCGCACGCTGGGAATCATGCTCGATGCTTCCCGCAATCTGGTCATGCGGCCGGACCACCTGAAGATGTGGTTCCGGAGGCTCGCTCTTACCGGTTATAACATGGTCATGCTCTACACCGAGGATACCTACGAACTGCCGGATGAGCCCTTTTTCGGATACATGCGCGGCGGCTACACCGCCGACGAAATCCGGGAACTGGATGATTACGCCGCGCGGCTCGGCATTGAACTGATCGGCTGCATCCAGACGCTCGGGCATCTTGCCCAGATTCTCAAATGGGACGGCGCCTACGGCAAGGTGAAGGACACCGAGGAGGTCCTGCTGGTCGATGCGCCGGAGACCTACGCCCTGATCGGGAAGATGGTCCGTTTCTGGAGCGAAAATCTCCGCACCCGCCGCATTCACATCGGCATGGACGAGACCCACGATCTCGGGCGCGGCCGTTTCCTCGATCTGTTCGGCTATCAGAGCGGGTTTGAGCTCTTCAACCGCCACCTCGGGCGGGTGAATGAGATCTGCCGTGAAAACGGACTTGAGCCGATGATCTGGTCGGATATGTATTTCCGCTTCAGCAATCCGGAGCGGAACTATTATGATCTTACGCATCCGATTCCGGCGGAGGTTCAGCAGAAGATTCCGCAGAACGTCCAGCTGGTCTACTGGGATTACTACAACGAAAATGCCGAGGTGTATGAGAAGATGATTCAGCGTCATCGCGACCTCGGCTACGAACCGCTGATGGGGTCCGGCATCTGGACCTGGTGTCGTCTCTGGTACGACCACGACCAGACCCGGCGTACGGTGGAGCCTTGCATCGCCGCCTGTCGCAAACTGAAAGTGCAGGAACTCTTCTTCACCATGTGGGGCGATGACGGCGCTTACTGCAATTTTGACTCCGCGCTGGCCGGAATCAGTTACGCCGCCGATCTCGTGTACGGCGTTTTGCCGGAGGAGACGAAGCGGATGGCGAAACGTTTCGAGGCGGTCTGCCGGAGCAGTTTCGAAGCTCACCTGCTTGCCGGAGAGCTGGAGAAACCGCTGTCGTGCGGGGAGAAGAAGTTCACGCCGCGGGCGGCGGAACTGATCTGGGATGATCCGTTGCTCGGCATCCTCTACGACGACTACAAGCGGCGCGATCCGGAGTTCGATCTCAAACTGCTGGAGCGCTATGAGGAGATGCTGTGCCGGCTCCTGCCGTATCAGGAGGATGCCGCCGCCGGGGATTTCGAACACATCATCAACACGCTGGAACTGCTGATCCGGAAACTGGAACTGCGCGGCGCGCTCGAAGCGGCCTACGATCAGGACGACCGGATTGCGTTGCGGCAGATCGCCGTATCGATGGTTCCGGCGGCGGTTGCGGCAGTGCAGGAGTTCGAGGCGAGTTTCCGGCGGCAGTGGCTCGATTGCGGCAAGGTGTTCGGGCTGGAGGTGATCCAGCGCCGCAACGCCGGGCAGATCGCGCGGCTGGAGGAGACGGCGCTGCGGATTCGCGAATATCTGGACGACCGCATCAGCGCGATCGATGAACTGGAGGCGCGTCCTTCCGGCACCGATATCGTCAACATCTGCGGCACCGTCAATTCGGTGGTGTCCGGCTCCCGGCTGGTGTGATGACGATGGCTGCGGAGGATCTTCTGTTGCAGGCTCCGGGGGAGCGGATTCTTTTTGCCGACGACTGGCGGAAGGAGCTCTCCCGTGTACTGCCGCTTCTGCCGGATGGAACGCTCGCCGTGTTCACCGGACGCCGTTCGCTCGATGCCGGCGGCGTCTGGGCGGAATTTGCCGCCACAGCGGCGGCGGCCGGGCGGAAGGTGGTCCGCTTCTCCGAAATCGAAGCGGAGCCCTGCACCGATACGGTCGAGCGGATGGTGGAATTTCTCGCTTCGGTCTCTCCTGCCGCAGTGATCGCCATCGGCGGCGGAAGCGTGATGGATGCGGCGAAAGCGGCGCTTCTGGTGCGCGAAAGCGGGATGCCGCTCGGTGAACTTTTCGGAGTGAACCGGTATTCCACCGCACATCCGGAGGCGAAGCCCTTGCGGGTGCTCTGCATCCCCACCACCTCGGGGACCGGTTCCGAAGCCACGCCGTATTCCAACATCGTGGATCGGAAGCTCGGGGTGAAAAAGCTGATCTCCGAGTCGTTGATCGTGCCGGAGACGGCGATCGTCTCGCCGCGGCTTGCCGCGGCCATGCCGAAGGCGCTCACGCTGGCGACCGGATGTGACGCGCTGGCCCATTCGATCGAAGGGTTTCTCAACACCGGGGCGGATGCGAACGAGCCGCGGGCGAATGCGTGGGCGATGGAGAGCATCCGGCTGATTTGCGAGGCGCTGCCCGCCGCCGTGGCCGACGGTTCCAACCTGGGGGCGCGCGGGGCGATGGCGCGCGCCGCGACGCTGGGCGGAATGGTGATCCGGTTCAAATCCACCGGATTGCCGCATCTGTGCAGCTTCTCCTGGTTCGGTCGTCTGGCGCACGGCATCGCCGTTGCGATGCTGCTGCCCGCTTCGTGGAACTATTATCTCGGAAACCCCGCGGTGGCGGCGCGGACGATGGAACTTGCGCCGGTTTTTCCAGGGCGGACGCCGCAGGAGGTGATCGCCTCGTTCCGCGCTTTTCTGGACCGGCTGGGCGTGCCGAAAGCGCTCCGGGAGTGCCCCGGAATCACGCCGGAACTTCTGGCGTCGACCGCGGCCTCGGCGGGGGAAAACCGGATGAAACTCGAACTTGCTCCCCGGCCGGTGCCGGTCGCGGAGTCGCGCGGAATTCTTTCCGCCCTGTTGAAACAAACGTATGAAGGAACTTTGCAATCATGGTAAATGTCATTGCGCGCAGCCGGCTTAAGAGCGGCTGTATGGAGGAGTATCTGCGGATACTCAAGGCGAACGTCCCGACGGTTCTGGCCGAGGAGGGGTGTTTGCGTTATGAACCCTGCCTGGATGTCGATGCGGATCCGGCCAAAGGGGAGTATGTCACCATTCTGGAGAGCTGGGAGTCGCAGGCGCATCTGCAGGCGCATCTGGCGACGAAGCACATGGCCGCGTTCCGCGATGCGGTTGCGCCGCTGCGGAAGGAGAACAACGTTCTGGTGGTGACCCCCGCCTGATGACGAAGCGGAAGGGCGCCGGAGAGCTTCCGGCGCCTGTCGGCAGGGGGCTCGGCCGCGGCGAAGGTCAGCGGACGATGATCCGGATGGCGAAGCCGTGGTCGTAGAACACGCTGCCATGGACGGAGTACTGCGGAATGAATGCCGGAGAGCCATCCGCGTTGCGCGCCTGGATTTTCGAGGCGTAACAGGCGTGGACATGGCCGTGGAACACTCCGCGGATGATGTCCGCGTTTTCCGTAATCAGGCGATAGACCGCCTTGGTCCCTTGAACCTGCGAGAACGCATTGTTCTCCCGCCCGTTGAAAAAGCTGCCGGAACGGGTGTAGTGGATCACCTTGTTCCGGTGGTGCTCATCGAGAAGAAAGCCGTGCCGGGTGCACAATTCGGCATCTTTTGCCGCATCGTAGGAGCCGTCCTTCGTCCGGGGATAGGTGTTCAGATACAGGGATTCATGCTGAAAGATCAGGATGATCCACCCTTCTTTTCTGGCCCGGGCGATATCGGCGGCCAGCTTTTCCGCGATTTTGTCTTCCTTGTAATACTGGCCGTTGCGGCTGTTGTCCAGCACGACGGCCAGCACTTTGCCTTTGACGGGAGCGGAGGTGTAGACGGTGTCGTTGCGGTAGAATTTCTCAATGTATTTCCGGGCGGCGTTGATGTCGAACTCATCGCGGGGGCGGCCGGAGATGGTGTAGGTGACGTAATCGTGGTACCCCACCGCCGCCAGCAGTTTCGGGTCGCCGGAGAGGATGAGATCGCGCCACACCTCGAGGCCGCCGTGGCAGAGGAAGTCGATGTTGTCACCCAGCACCACGCTCTGATCGAAGAAGGGGGCGAACTCCATCAGCGTCTGGGCGGACTGCGTCGCGCGGTCGATCGGATTGGCCCTGCCGCGCCGCCGGTTGGCGTACATGATCTCCACATTGTTCCGGTCCGTGTCGTTGATCGCCTTGAAATGGTTGTCCCCCCAGGTGATGATTTCCACCGGGCGATCGAATTTCTTTCCGGAATCCAGCGTGATTTCGAGCAGGGTGAGGCCGTTGCTGTTGACCACATACGCTTTTTCGCCGCCGTTGCCCTCCTCCTGCCGGAGTGCGATGGGCGTGGTGCCCGCGCGGAAGCAGGCTTCCCGGGCCTCCGCGCGGCGTCGCGGCAGCTGCTGTATGACGGAGGTGCGCCGCTCCGGCGTATAGAGAACGCGCCGAAATCCGTTGAGATCGGTGAAGGCATGAAATCCGCGCACCGCGTAGACCCGGTTGAAGTGGACCGCTTCCGGTATTATCAGAGAATACACGCCGTCGGAGTGACGGAGCTGCTCCGCGAGGAAGGATTTCCCCTTTTCCCAGGGATACTGGTAACTGCCGCCGAGGAGCAGTTCCCGGTGGCGCGTGTAGAGCTTCGGCAGCACGATCACGCCGGATTCCCCCGGCGGAAGCGCGGCGCTTTTCCGGAGTCGGAAGCGCAGTTGCGGAGCCGGCGCGTCCACCGGTTCCACGTCGAGCAGAGTCAGATCGTTTTGCGGAAGATAATTGCAGAAAACCGCCTGAAGTTCCTGCCCGGGGGCGAGCCGGGTGCCGTTTGCGACCCCTTTCCCGGAGGCGTCGGCCCAGCCCAGAAAGAGTTTCCCCGGCTGTTCCGGCGCCGGAATGGTCTGGAAATCGACGGGGAACGCGGCGACCGCCTTGAGCGTTTTCCGGTCGGCAGACAGCGAAAAGAGAGGCTGTTCCGGAAAGATGATCTCATAACTGCCGGCCGGCAGCTGCAACTCCCGGCCGATGGAGCTGAAAAGTTTCCCATCCTCCTTGCGCCGTGCCAGAGCGTATTTCCCGTCGGCGAGCTGGAAGCGGCCGGGCTGTGAGGTGAAGGCGAGTGCGCCGTTGGCGACGGGGGCGTGAAGGATCCAGCGGCCCATGCCCGGCTCCTGTTTCAGCTCCATCCGGCCGATGGAGGAGTTCCCTTCGCAGAGAATCTGCACTCCACCGGTGATCCAGCCTATTTTGCGCTGCTGATCGGTCAGGTGCTGGATTCTGCTGTCACGCAGCCGCAGATTGATGTTGCCGGCGAAGAGCTGATCGTTGCGGGTGGAGTTGCCGAGATAGAGGGTGCCGATCTCGCTTGCTTCGAGTTCGACGGTGTTTTCCCCGGTCAGGGCGCCGAGGCGGGGATGCGCGGTGTCTCCGCCGAGATAGAGGGTGTCGATCTTCCCTTTTTTCAGGCGGAGATGTTCCGGGCGGCCTTTGACGGAGAGGTCGCCGCCGAGGGAAAGGCTCCTGCAAACGACCTGTTCCAGCGAGAGCGGCCGGGCTGCGGAAAAGAAGCCCCGGGAATCTTCGGTCTCCACCTGAACGCCGCGCAGAACGAGCGGCCCTTTGAGACGGTTTTGCGTCGCAGACCAGCGCAGGGTGCCGTTTCCGGTGCAGGTGACCGGGGTCGTGTGATCGGGAATATCGCGGTAGTCCACCGTTCCATGCAGTTCGACGACGCCGGTTCCGTCGTCGGTCACTCCGGCCAGGGCGGCGCGGAGCGTGGCGAACGGGCGGTCGGCGGAGCCGTCGCCGTCAGTGTCGCTCCCGGAGGCGGCGACATGGACGAGCCGTCGCCTCCAGACGCCGGTGAAAACGGTATCTTTGCCGTCCACAAAGGAGTATGCCGTTCCGGGACGGTATATTTTCCCGTCATTTTCGTTTTTCCAGCCGAGGAAGCTCTGTTCCGGATTGCCCTGCGGCGCCGGCGGCAGGGGAATTTTGTCCGCGGTGGCGGCGACGGAACTCCGGTATTCCCGGACGGAGAGAGGTTCTTTTTCTCCGGGGCGGGAGAAAATGGTCACTTTCTGACGGCTTTCCGTCGGTTTTGCGGGGTCGAAGGAGGTGAAGACCAGCTCTTTCAGATAGAGTTTCTCCCCCGCGTTCAGATGCTTCCGGAAAAAGGTGAAGAGCTGGAAGTGACGCAGAACCGCTTCCCCGGAAGGGTCGAATTTGGTCAGCTTCTCCGTGTTGAACGTGGCGGTGGCCCAGCAATTGGGGAGAATTTTCTCCCGGGCGCGGATCAGACCGCTGGCCTGGCGGATGTGTTTCCCGCCTTTCTGATAGCTGATCTGCTGGTAGGCGAAAAATTTTCCGGAGGCGGCGATCTCCTCCGCCGTGGCGGAGGTCGCGTAGTAGTAGGTGAGAACCGCATACCGCGCCGCCGCGGCGGGAATACGTTCTCCGGACGGGGTGGTCATTGGCTCGCCTTTGCTGATCTGATTTCGCGCCTTCTCTCCGTCGAGCAGGTGGACGACGTTTCCTTCGAACGTCGTCGGCGGAAAGTGGTCGCCGAACCGGTAGGTGTACTGGCGGTATCCGCCGGCGCCTGCGGAGAGCAGAAAGGCGAAACTGAGCAGGCCGGTAAAAACGTAGTTCATCGTGTTTTCTCCTGTCGGGTGGTTGGGTTTGATTCAAATTCAAAACGGACATTTTCCAGTACGATGCCGCTTGCCTGCCCTTCGCCGCGGAACTGCAGGCACATGGCGTTGACGTCGCTCAGTCGGGCCTCTTTCCAGCGCAGCCGGTCGAGCGGAATGGTGACGTCGAGAAAGAAATCCGCGGAGAGTCGGCCGGGAGGCGGAAAGAAGCGTTCCAGTTCCACCGTCCTGGTCAGTCTGCGGATCTTTTTGCTCTCCGGATCGCGCCGCACCAGGTGAAACTGAAGTTTCTGCCCGCCTTTCGGGTCACCGAACCGGTCGCAGCCTCCCCGGATGCGGAAACGGATTCTGCCGCGGTTGCGCTCTTCGTCCCGCAACTTTCCGGAGAACGGCACAAAGAGGCCGGACCACGGCTTGCTTCTCTCGGAAACCACCACCTCCAGACGACCGTCGGGGTGTTTCTTCAACCCGGTGTCGAACCCCCATGCCGCCGCCATCCGGAACGGGCAGCGGCGGATGTTGCTCTCCGTGTCGCAATATTCGGCGGTGATCGCCACCACCATCGCGGTGACCTCATTCCGGGCGGAGAGGAGATCGAGCCGCAGAATCTCCTTCTCCGGCTCCGGATTCTCCCAGCGCCAGAGGTAGAAGCCGCGCGAGGCGAGATTGCTCCAGGCGACGTGCGGATTGCCCGGTGTGATCCACCAGTCCCATATCTCCGTTTCACAGCGCACGGGAATGTCCAGACTGCTGCCGTCAGCGCGATGGAGACGGTAGGTCAGCGCCTCCCTGCCTCGGGTTGCCCACGCCGCCGCATGGAAGAAATAGAGCGCTTTCACCTTGCCGTTCACGGGGATTCCGCGGACCGCCTCCGGCAGTTTCCCGGTCTGATTGTCCGAGGCGAGAACGATGCAGGTGCGGTCTTCGTTTTCGTCGAACCGGATGATGTCGCACGGTACGCCGCGGATGTGCTGTACCCCCCATGGCACGCCGACGAGGGAGTTTTCCGCCCCCTGATCGGTCCAGCCGCCACGGCCGTCCCCGGGAACCCGGTCGATGAAGCCGCGGTTGCAGAAGGAACGCAGGTCGAGCGGCCGGGTCAGAGCCGGATTCGGCTGATAGGTCAGAAATTGCCGGAGTTTTGCCGCATGTTTTTCGGCGAGTTCCCGGTTTATCTTCTTCTGCTGCGCCAGGATCTCCTGCTCCGAAAGTGGCTGGAACGGACCGAATTCTGCGGCGAACGACTCTTCGCGGCCGATGCCGATGATCGCACGGGAGAGGGGAGGAAGCAGCAGGGCCGCCTTGCGCCCGGAAATCGGCAGCCGGTGTTTCCCCGTGAGATCGAATGCGGCACTGCCGGCCGGCAGTCGCAACGCGATCGCCTTGGCGAACAGATCATGATTGAACAGAAAACAGGCGGTCCGCTCCCCGCGCCTTGCGATGTGCAGTTCGACGTTGGCGGCGAGATCCCCCTCCGGCAGACGGGTGAGTTCCGCCGCCGGCTGGATCCCGTGATGCTGTAAGATTCCACCGACGATGGCTGCTGCCGCGTAATCCTGCATCGTCGCGGTCAGAAGGTAGAGAAACCCTTTCCCCAGCGGCCGGCGCAGAAGGACCGGGTGAGGGCCGGAGGCAGCGAGTTTTTCCCAACCGGGAGCGGCGAGAATTTCCCGCACATTGCGCCCGACGATCCGCCCCGGCAGCAGTTTGGCTTGCGGAATGTCGAGCTCGATTTCGCGCGGCAGAGCTTCGGGGGCGTCACGATATTCCAGCGAAAAGAGATCGCCCCATGCCCGATTCGGATTGCCGTATTCGTCTTCCTGCATGAACTCCCGGGTCAACAGAAGGATGCCGCCGGCTTCGACGAATTCCCGCAGTTTCCCGACCGTCGCCGGATAGGTGTTGCTCACGCCCGCGGCGAGGATCATGCGGTAGCGGGAGGCCCGGTTCTCCGGAAGCTGCTCCTCCAGAATCACGTCGATCGGATAGTGGGAGAATTCCAGCGCCGAAGCGAAGGTGGCGATGTCATTTTTGGCGACCCGGCCGGTCGCGACACCGTAGCGCTCCGAGGGGAAGGAGATCAGCAGGGCCACCTCCCGCGGAATGTTGCGTTCCCGCGGGACGAAGAATTCGGCAAAACGGAATATCTCCTCCTTCGCCTTCAGAAAGATACCATGTATAGGTGACAAGCAATTGTCGGAGTAGAAAAGAACTCCTTT
>OIWQ01001273.1_pt1 | contig 30883 bp, 39 predicted proteins | sample 1587571 | NCBI WGS metagenome assembly OIWQ01 (sample SAMEA3888910, study PRJEB22519) | human gut metagenome | biome: human gut; feature: human-associated habitat; material: faeces | place: Denmark | collected 2010 | reverse complement strand
TACATTCTCAAGAACCAGACCAATATGGTTCAGGTGCGTATGTGGAAATGCTGCCGGATGACTTTTGCAGCTATTTTGAACCGAGGGAGAGGTTGCTATGAAAAACGTGTTGGAACGCATGGAGGAAAACGATACCAAACGCAAGGTAGCGAATTTTCAGGCATGGCAAAAAGAAGATTACGAATTTAAAAGAGCTTTTGCCGAAGAAGCTGCATGGAGATTTTTTGAAGACCCGGAAATCAACGGGAATTGCTATGTAGCGGTCGGCGGGCTTGATAGCATCACCCTACTGCTGTTTTTGCGCTCAATCGGGATTGATGTGCCAGCTATATCGGTATCAGCTTTGGAAGATAAGAGCATCCAAAAAATCCACAAGCAGCTGGGTGTGCAGTCACTGACGCCGCTCAAGAGCAAAATTGAGGTAATACGAGAGTACGGCTTTCCGGTACTCTCGAAAGAAATTGCCGGAAAGATTAGCCTGCTGCAAAATCCAAGCGAGCAAAACAAAACGGTGCGCCACGCCATCATCACCGGCGAAACAGGAGCTTATGGCGGTTGGCAGAAAAACAGCCGAATGAAACTCTCACAGAAGTGGCTGGAAAAGTTTGGCGGCTATGAGAATGAAAACGAGGGCGTAGATTATGGAATGCCTGATTTTAAGGTATCGGACAAGTGCTGTTACTACCTCAAAGAGAAGCCCTGCAATGACTATGCCCGAAAAAGTGGGCGCTATCCTTACATGGGATTGATGGCATCCGAAGGAGGGCGCAGGCAAAAAGCCCTGATGATACACGGATGCAACTATATCGGAAAAACCACCAAGCGGAGCTGCCCGTTTGCAATTTTTAATCGGCAGGATTTGCTGAGGTTGGCGCTGGAACTGGATGTGCCGGTGCCGGAAATATATGGTGAAATCGTACAGGATAGAGATGGAACGCTGCGAACTACCAAGGCACAGCGCACCGGATGCAGTATGTGCGGTTTTGGAATCCACATGGAAAAACGCCCGCATCGATTTGATTTTTTGTGGCAAACCAATCCAAAGGAATGGGAGATGTGGATGAATCACATCATCCAGCGTGAGGACGGCAGTTGGTACGGCTGGGGTCATGTGCTCGATTATATCGGAGTTGAGTGGCGCAACCCGGAAATCTATGCGGACGATTATCAGATTAAGTTGGAGGAATAGTCGATGGAACTAAAAATAATTTGCCGAGAGGTCGACAAGAATACCGGCAGAATTGCAGTTTACCCAATAGAGACGGAAGTAACCGACGCACTAGTTTTTAAGCTTAGTCTCAGGAGTAGAATGAACCCGGAATTAAAGTATTATGCTGTGGAATTGTGTTACTGGCTCCAAAATAATGAGAAAATCAAATCTATTTTACGGTCAAAAAATCCAGATGCCAAAGTGAGGAAAGACGGAGGCATTTTTGAAATCTAAGGGAGGAATCACGATGAAAACCCAAGAAATCATCAAAGCCCTGCGCTCAACACCCAGCCGGAGCAAAAGGGCGCTTCTGGAAGAGGCACAGCGGGCAATCCGCGAAATCTGCCTAAATAGTGAATACAAAATTCAAGATTTTAGGATATTTGTGGAGCATCCGGCAAAGGAAGGACGAAATGACTAATCAGAAGAAAAAAGAATATCTCTTAGGCTACCAGTATCTCAACCAGCGCATCAACCGCTTGCTACTCGAGCAGCAGCAATGGCGAGAGCTGGCAACCAGAGTGAGCCCCAATCTCTCGGGGATGCCCAGAGGGGGAGGAAGGGGAGGTGCACAGGGGGCGATTTCCAAAATCGTAGACTTGGAAACAGAAATCAATGCAGAGATTGATAAGCTGGTGGAAAAGCGCAAGGAGATTGAAGGTATTATCCGCATGGTGGAGGACAGCACCCTGCGTACCTTGCTGGAATACCGGTACATCAACGGCAAAAAATGGGAGGAGATTGCATTGATGATGGGATATGATTATCGGTACATACTCAAGATACATGGCAAGGCGTTATCTGCGCTTCCAAGCGATTTAGGCAAAAAAAGACACTAAAAGACACTACAAGACACCTTGACAGTATGGTATGATTATACTAGCGTAAAAGACAAAATCTCATATTCGAGTTCATTGTAAGACCTCCTTTCTTTCGTGTACAGCAAGAGCCGGCAGAAATGCCGGCTTTTGTTGTATTTTTATTTAAGGGGATAAAAATGGAATTTGATTACAAAGGCACAAGGTGGAGGCGCAAACGCGCGGCAATTTTGCGGCGGGATGGATACCTCTGCCAGATGTGCAAACGATACGGCAGGAGGGTGCAGGCAACCACGGTGCATCACATCCAGCACGCAGACGAGCACCCGGAGCTGGGGTTTGCGGATAGCAATTTAATCAGCGTGTGTGAGCGATGCCACAATAAGCTGCACCCGGAGAAAATCAAGAAGGCAAAGTGGGGATATTGAGGAGGCAAAGATGGCAAAGGCACAAACCCGAGAGGGCATCAAAAAACAAACAATCAAAAACATGGAGGCGTTGGGCACTTACAAAGAGCAGTACAATCAAATCATCGACATCTATGTAGATATGCTGTATCAGTATCAGGAGTTGAGCCGCCAGTTTGAGGAGGGTGGCTATCAGGCGAGCGTGGAAACCGAGCGCAGCGGAGGAAAGAAAAATCCGGTGCTGGTATCGCTCTGCGCAAAGATATTGGCACCTATTCCGATCGGCTGATGCTTAACGCCAAGGCATACGCAAATGATATTGAGCTGCCAAAGCAGGAAAAATCGGTATTTGCAAAATTACTGGAAGGGCAGAAGGATGCGTAAGTGGATGTAAGCCACATTACTTCCCCTTATTTTGCGGAGGCGGTAGCGTATGCGCAGGAAATCGCAGAAGGCAGGGTACTTGCTAATCGCGCAAGGAAGCTTGCCTGTCAACGATTTTTAAACGATTTACAGCGGGATGATTTGGATTTTAAGGATGGGCAATTCGATTTGGCAATTAAGCTGATTGAGGGCACCATCCACCACGTGCGCGGCGAGGATAGGGCCGGAGTAAGCTACAAAGGGCGCCCGATGATACTGGCACCATGGCAAAAATTTGTGATTGTAAATCTCTTTGGATTTTTTAAAAAGGGAACAAATATCAGGCGCTATACAGAGGCGCTTATTTTTTTGCCCCGAAAGCAGGGCAAAACCTCTTTTTCCGCTGCGCTGGGTGAGGTAAAAAGTATCATCGATAGAGCATCCGGGGCGGTAACTTACATCGTAGCCAACAGCGTAAAGCAAACAATGGAGAGTTTCCAGTTTTTAAAAGATAACATTGAGGATTTGCGGCCGGATGTAAAAAAGCTGAGAATCCGGGACAACAACCAGGAGCACAGTATCAGCGTAGATTTTGGGGATGGCACAGCGGAGATTTATGCGATTGCAAACCAAGAAGATAAACTGGACTCTCTCAACTGCAACTTCCTGATTTTGGATGAGCTGCACAGCTGGCGGCGAGCGGGGGCAAAAAAGTACACCCTGATGAAAAACGCCATGAAGGCATACCGAAACAAGCTGTTAGTGGGAATCTCCACTGCAGGAGATATTCCGAACGGCTTTCTGGCAAACCGCATTAAAACATTGATAGCAGTGCTGGAGGGAACAATCCAAGACGAGGCATACGATAGCTATTTTGCATTTTTGTGCATGGCGGACCAAGATGAAGAAGGCAACTTTTTAAACAGCAAAGGGGAAATCGTAGAGTTCGACGACCCGGAAGTATTGCAGATGTGCACGCCTTCCATCGGGCTTACGGTAACACTGGAGGAGCTGATGGACGATGCAGCGCAAGCAAGAAATGAGCCGCAGCTTCGGAGCGAGTTTTTTAACAAAACGCTCAATGTATTTACCAACGCCATGAACGCCTATTTCAAGGTGCAGGAATTCCAGAGTTCCGATAAAGAGCACAACTGGACTTTGCAGGAACTGGCGAAATTGCCTATCCAATGGTACGGTGGTGCAGACCTTTCTAAGCTGCACGACTTAACAGCCGGTTCTTTGTATGGCACTTACAAGGATGTGGACATCTGCATCACTCACGCCTTTTTCCCGGTGGTAGCCGCGCACCTCAAAGCGCAGGAGGACGACATCCCGCTGTTCTGGTGGGAAGAAAAGGGTTGGCTCACCATGAGCAACACGGAAACAGTACTGCCGGACGACATTGTAAAGTGGTTTATTTCCATGCGAGATATGGGCTTTAAAATCAAACTGGTTGGCTTTGATAAAAAGTTCGGGCGCGAGTTTTTTACCAAAATGCGTGCAGCAGGCTTTCGAATCAAGGACCAGCCGCAGTACTTTTATGTAAAATCAGAGGGATTCCGGCGGATCGAGTACAAGGCAAAAAATAAAAAATTTTACTATCTGCACTCCGAAGCCTTTGAGTACTGCGTGCAGAATGTACGGGCAATCGAGAAAACAGACGACATGATACAGTACGAAAAGGTGGATGGAGATGGCGGTGTAAAGAGAATCGATATTTTTGACGCCGGGGTATTTGGCTGCTGCCAGATGCTGCAGGATATGGAGCGCAGCGAAAAGGGCAAGCAGTGGTGGGGAGGAAATGAGAGATGAGCAAGCAAAAGCAAAAGAAAACGGGGCGAGGTATCCGGGATAAGCCGCAGACCAGAAGCGGCGGCGTAGGGGTGTGGTTAGGGGATAGCAGTGCCGGGGATATTTTATGCAGCGGCTACACAAGCCTATCCCACAACCCCGAAATCGTGGCGGCAGTGGATACCATCGCGCGGTTGATTGGCAGCATGACTATCCATCTGATGGCAAACACCGATGCCGGGGACATCCGCATCAAGGACGGACTAAGCCGCAAGGTGGATGTGGACCCAGCCAGAGGGATGCCGCGCTCCAATTTTATCCAGTGGATTGTAAAAACGATGTTTCTGGAGGGGCGAGGGAACGCGGTGGTACTGCCTCAGTACCGGCAGGGCGGCAAATATCTGGATAATCTCCAGCCGATACCGCCGGAACTAGTGAGTTTTATCCCGGACGGATGGGGCTATCGGGCAATGATTGCCGGGCGGGAGTATGAGCCGGATGAGATTTTGCATTTTGCTTTAAATCCCGGCAGCTACTATCCATGGATGGGGCAGGGTTACACAGTAGCTCTATCTGATGTTGCCAACAACCTCAAGCAGGCAGCGGCGACCGAAAAGGGATTTATGCAGAGCAAATGGAAACCCTCCATCATCGTGAAGGTGGACGCGCTTACCGAGGAGTTTGCAAGCCCGAAGGGGCGCAGCAGGCTGATGGAGCAGTACCTACAAACCACGCAGGCAGGAGAACCGTGGATTATCCCCGCTGAGCAATTTAGTGTAGAGCAGGTACGTCCGCTGACTTTATCTGATTTAGCACTGGCAGACTTTGTGACGCTGGACAAAAAAACGGTAGCTTCCATCATCGGGGTGCCGCCTTTTGTACTGGGCGTGGACAAGTTTAAGCGCGATGAGTGGAACAACTTTATTTCCACCACCATCATGGCGATTGCCAAAATCATCGAGCAGGTGCTTACCCGAGGACTGCTGGCAAGCCCGGAGCTGTATTTTCGATTTAACGCCCGCAGCCTCTACAACTACAATCTCAAAGAGATGGCAGAGGTAGCAGATGAGCAGTATATCCGGGGCGTGATGACGGGCAATGAAGTGCGTGATTGGATTGGGCTGCCGCCAAAAGACGGGCTTGATCAGCTTGTGATTTTGGAAAACTACCTGCCAATCGATAGGCTGGGCGATCAGAAAAAACTGATACAAAATGGAGGGGATATTTAATGCTGTGTGAGCGCACTGCCCTTGCAAGGGATACCAGCTTTGCAACAAGGGCAGAGGATGGCAAGCTGTACATTGAGGGCTATTTTGCGGTATTTGGAAGCGAGTACCGGATGTGGGAAAATGCGATTGAGACTATCGATGAGGACGCCTTTGACGGACAGCTCAGCGAAGATATTCGGGCGCTGGTCAATCATGACACCACCTTGGTGTTAGGGCGGACAACCGCCGGAACGCTGGAGCTAAAGGCGGACAAGGTGGGCTTGTGGGGCAGAATCACCATCAATCCTGCCGACCAGGATGCGGTAAACCTGTACGAGCGGGTAAAACGCGGAGATGTGAGCCAGTGCAGCTTTGGCTTTGATATTTTGGATCAGAGCACCGAAGTGATGGAAAACGGCACAACCGTGTGGACGCTCAAAAAAGTAAGGTTGTACGAGGTATCGGTGGTAACCTTCCCAGCCTACGAGGATACCGCCGTAGTAGCCCGAAAAAAAGATTTTGCAGAAATCAAAAAGCGCAAGCGTGAGGAATGGCAGGCAAAAATGAGAGCCCGCCTGAAAGGAGAATAAATATGGCACTGAAAATCGTGATGCTGCGGCACAGGCTCGATAAGATGAAGGCTGAGCTGGAAACTGTAAAAAGAGCAGCAGAGGGCTTTGAAACAAGAGAAAAAGAGCTGGAAGCGGCTATCAGCGAAGCAGAAACCGAGGAGCAGGAGCGTGCGGTGGAGGAGCAAGTGGAAGCACTGGAAAGCGAGAAAACCGCCAACGAGCAGCAGCGCTCTGAGCTGGAAACAAAAATCAGCGAAGCAGAGGCAGAAATCCGCTCGCTGGAAGAAAAGCAGCAGCCGCCGGCAAGAGAGTCTAAAAAAGTGGAAAGGAATGATTTTAAGATGAATCATGTACAGATTAGAAGCCTGCCAATGGGCCAGCGTGCGCTGGATGCCCTGAGCTATGAGCAGAGAAAAAGCATGGTAGAGAGCAAGGAAGCGGTGGAATTTTTCACCCGCCTGCGCCAGATGAAGGGCGAGCAGAGGGCAGTTTCCGGCGCGGAACTCTCCATCCCGGTGGTATTTCTGGAGCTTATCTCTGAAAATATGTACCGCTATTCCAAGCTCCTGCGCCGGGTAAGGGTACGAAATGTAGATGGGGAAACCCGCCAGACGATTGCAGGCACTGTACCGGAGGCGGTATGGACTGAGATGTGCGGCGCTATCAATGAACTTTCCTTTGGCTTTAATCAGGTAACACTGGATGGCTACAAGGTGGCAGGCTTTGTGCCGGTGTGCAACTCGATTCTGGAGGACAACGACATTAACCTTGCCGGATGGATTGTAGAGATGCTTTCTGAGGCGATTGGACTGGCGATGGACAAGGCTATCCTGTACGGCAAAGGCTCTGCAAACAAAATGCCGCTCGGTATCGTTACCCGTTTGGCGCAGACCCAGAAGCCGGCAGATTATCCGGCAAAAGCCCCGGAATGGGTGGACCTGCACACAAGCAATATCGTAAAAATTGATGGCGCAACCGCTGCCGGCGCAGATTTTTGGGCCAAGCTGATGGCAGCAACCGGCAACACCTACACCGAGTACAGCCGCGGCGAGCAGTTCTGGGCGATGAACTCCAAAACCTATGCAGCGCTCAAATCCAAACTCATCACCTTTACCGCTACCGGCGATATTGTAGCCAATCTGTTTGGCACTCTGCCGATCGTGGGCGGCGATGTGGATGTGCTGGAATTTATCCCGGACGGCGACATCATCGGCGGTTACGGTGATCTGTACCTGCTGGCAATGCGCTCCGGCATGAGCATTGAGGCAAGCCGCGAGGTGCAGTTTATCCAGGATAATACCGTTTTCCGCGGGAAACAGCGTGCTGACGGTGTGCCGGTAATCCCGGGCGCGTTTGTGGCAATCAACATCAACAACAAAAGCGTTACCACTGTGATGGATTTTGCGGCAGATAACGCAAATGACGCCAAGCTCACCGCCCTGAAAATCGGCAGCGAGAGCCTGAACCCATCTTTTAGCGCCGACAAGTACACCTATACCATCGCATCTGCTGCCAACGCAAGCGACAAGGTTGAGGTAACAACTGCGCAGGCTGATGCAGAGGTAGCGATTGAGTACAACGGCGCAAATGTGCGCAACGGCGGCACCGTTACCTGGGCAACCGGCAGCAAACCGACCCCGATGCACATTACCGTGAAACAGGGCAACGCAGTACGCGTATATACCGTAACCGTTACCAAATCCTAGAGGTGAGCAAAGATGACTGATGTAGAGATTTTAAGCATCCTCAAAATGGACTTACAAATCGCCAGTGCGGCGTTGGATAGCTACCTCGCTGCGCTGGTGGCATCAGCCAGAGGATATATCAGCCGAGAGGGAATCCAGCTTACCAGCAGCCCGGAGGACGGAATGCTTATCGAGATGTATGCAGCTTATCTGTACCGCAGGCGGCGAGAAGAAAACGCTGTGATGCCGCGTGCTCTGCGCTGGGCGCTCAACAATCGGGGGATAGGAGGAGGCACAAATGGATGATTTGATTCTCCTGATTGCCCTCTCTTACTCTCAGGATGAGATAGGGCAGATGGTGGCAACGGAACGGCGTACGCCGGTGTGGGCATCCATCCAATCGGTGAGCCGGATGGAGTGGATGCAGGCAGGGCAGCAGGGGTTAAACCCCTCGCTGATGGTGAGCACGCCGATTGTAAACTACAGCGGCGAGGAGCAGGTGGAGGTAGGCGGCAAGCGGTATGCCGTTTACCGCACCTACTTTAATCGCAATAGCGATATGGTAGAGCTTTATCTTACCGAAAAGGCAGGGATAGCGGATGAGCCAAAAAACAATACCTGTGGATGAGCTGAGCAGTACCATATTGGATGCCCTGCATGAGTACAGCAGCGAGGTGATGGAGGCTACCAAAGCCTCGGTAAAGGAGCAGGCAGCGGCAACGGTACAGGAGCTTAAAACCACCAGCCCCAAACGTACCGGGAAATACGCCAGAAACTGGAAAAGCAAAATTGCCTTTGAGGGCATGGATGATATTCGCGTGCTGGTGTACAACGGCGGCAAAACCTACCGGCTCACCCATCTGCTCGAGTACGGGCACGATATTAAGCGAGATGGGCGCGTGGTGGGGCACGCTCCGGCAAAGGCCCACATCCGCCCGGCAGAGCAAAAGGCGATCGATGGGCTGGGAAGAAAAATCAAGGTGAAGCTACGATGAAATTAGAGGAAATCGCAAGCCTCCTAAAAACAACCGGCTATCCTGTGGCGTACTGCTATTTTGCAAAAGGCAAGCCGCCGAATATGCCGTTTGTGGTGTATCAGGAGGTATATAGCAATAACTTTTCGGCGGATAGTGCAGTTTACTTGCCGGTCCGCCACATCCAGATCGACTTATACACAGCTAAAAAACAGCCGGAAGCGGAGGGTAAGGTAGAAAGCGCCTTATCCTCCTTTTTTTGGAATAAACAGGAAAATTACAACGTGGACGAAAAAATCTACCGCATTACCTACGAAATTGAGGTGTAATAAAATGGCAGCAACTGAAAATAAGGTACAATTTAACCTGAAAAAAGTACACTACGCCGTGATGAACACCGGTGGCAGCACACCGACATGGGCTACCCCGGTACCGGTTCCGGGCGCGGTAAATATCTCGCTGGAAGCACAGGGAAAATTAAATAAGTTTTACGCTGATGGCATGGTTTATTACCAGAGCTCGAGCAACGCAGGCTACGAGGGCGATTTGGAGATGGCGCGCTTCATCGACAAAATGTTGCAGGATGTATGGGGATACATTTCCGATGCCACCTCCAAAGTAATGATTGAAACGGTAAACGCAGAGCCAAAATCCTTTGCACTACTCTTCCAGATTGATGGAGATGCAGGTAATGACTTGTACTGCCTGTACAACTGCACCGGTACCCGTCCGGGCATTGCGGCAGCCACCAGCACCGAAACCAAAGAGCCGCAGACCCAGACCTCTACCATCTCGGCGGCACCGCTGGAAAATGGCTATGTATTTGCCCGCACGACAGCGGAAACCAGCGAGGATGTAAGAAATGCTTGGTTTACAAAAGTCTGGGAAAAGACCGGCGTAGGAGCATAAAGGGGGGCGCGGAAAATGGAAAAAATAATCACAGTCGATGGGCGCGAGGTAAAAATGAAAGCCTCAGCCCTCGTTCCGCGCCTGTACCGCTTTAAATTTGGGCGCGATATGATGCGAGATATGGCACAGCTGCAAAAGGTATATGCCAAAGCAGCGAGCCTGCCGGAGGATGCCACCGATGAGGAGCGAGCGGAAACACAGCTCTCAATGGTGGACTTAACAATTTTCGAAAATCTTGCCTATATCATGGCAAAACATGCAGATAGCTCCCTGCCGGATACTGCCGAGGAGTGGCTGGACAGCTTTTCGATGCTTTCCATTTACGAGGTGCTGCCGGAGATTTTGCAGCTCTGGGGCATGAGCTGTAGCACGACTTCCTCCCTTAAAAAAAAATAAGGGAGACAGTGCGGGAGCCGAACGGGGCTATCTTTATGTTGCGGTGTGCCGAGCTGGGGCTATCAGATGAGGCGCTGAGCGGTATGAATGTGGGCATGGTATACGATTTGATCACAGAAAAAGCCAACGACCAAGAAAAATACCCATACAAGGCAACGCAAGCGGACATCGATAGGCTTTTCGGGGGAGGTGTAAAAGCAAATGGCAGCAGATAGGATAAAGGGCATCACGATACAGATTGGCGGTGATGTAAAACCCTTAAACGAGGCGTTGGAAAGTACAAACAAAACGATTGCGACAACGCAAAAAGACTTAAAGGATGTGCAGCGCCTCTTAAAACTTGACCCCAAAAACACCGAGATGCTCACCCAAAAGCAGCAGGCGCTTGCTAAGGCGATAGAAGCCACCAAGGAAAAGCTAAAAACCCTCAAAGAAGCCGAGCGGCAGGCGCAGGAACAGTTTAAGCAGGGCAAGATGAGCGAGGAACAGTACAAGGCTCTGCAAAGGGAAATCGCAGAAACCGAGGGCAAGCTCAAATCCCTGCAGAAAACAGCCGACGAAGCTACCGTAAAGCTCGGCAAAGGCATCCAGAGCGCAGGCGAGAAAATCACCGATGCAGGCAAAAAGATGAGCGCAGTGTCTGCCGGAATTGTGGGGCTGGGAACAGCTGCGGTAAAAACGGCGGCAGACTTTGAGGCTGGAATGAGTGAGGTTGCGGCAATCTCAGGGGCGAGCGCCGAAGAGCTGAGCGCACTCACCGAAGAAGCCAAGCGGTTGGGAGCAGAAACAAAGTTTTCTGCCTCTGATGCAGCGGAAGGCTTAAAGTACATGGCGATGGCTGGCTGGGATACCTCCGATATGCTGGGTGGGCTGGAAGGCGTAATGAAACTAGCGGCAGCATCCGGTGAGGATTTGGGCGCAGTATCTGATATTGTTACCGATGCGCTCACTGCCTTTGGCATGAAAGCCGAGGAGAGCGGGCGGTTTGCCGATGTGCTGGCTATGGCTGCATCCAAATCCAACACCAATGTGTCGATGATGGGAGAGACCTTTAAATATGTAGCTCCTGTTGCCGGTGCGCTGGGGTACAGCATCGAGGATACCGCTACCGCTATCGGCTTGATGGCAAACGCCGGCATCAAAGGGACACAGGCGGGCACCAGCTTGCGCTCCATCCTCACGAGATTGGCAAAGCCGCCAAAGACGGCGGCAGAGGCAATGGAAGAACTGGGGTTATCCATTACCAATGCGGACGGCAGCATCAAGCCGCTGGATGCAACACTGGTGGAGCTGCGGCAGAAGTTTGCCGGGCTTACCCAAGAGGAGCAGGTGCAGATGGCGGCAAACCTTGCCGGACAGGAGGCAATGAGTGGATTGCTTGCCATTGTAAACGCCAGTGACGAGGATTTTGCAAGGCTGAGCGAGAGCATCAACAATTCTGCCGGGGCTGCTGACTGGATGGCAGCTACCATGCAAAATAATTTGAGCGGCAGGGTGGAAGAATTAAAGAACAAAATCGAAGGGATTGCCATTTCCTTCGGGGAAGCCCTGATTCCAATGGTGGAAAAGGTTGTGGAAAAGTTGGGGCAGTTTGCCGACTGGCTTTCCCAGTTGGATGAGGGGCAACAGCAGATGATTGTAACGGTGGGGCTGGTGGTGGCTGCTATCGGTCCGCTGCTGATGATTATCGGGCAAGTAACGCAGGGCATCGGCGGCATTATCAGCATCTTTCCCACCATCAAGGGCGGCTTTAGTTTTCTGACCGGCACAGCGTTGCCAGCTGCGACCAAGGGGCTTTCCACCGTAGCGAGCACCATTCAGGGCGCAGTGACGGGGGCGTTTTCCACCCTTACCGGGACGGTGCTGCCTGCGGTGAGCAAGGCGTTTTCCAGCATGGCTACCTTTATTGTATCCAATCCGATTGCGGCAATCGTAGCGGCAGTGGCAGCGGCTATTATTACCATCGGCACCAAGGGGGATGAGCTGCAAGCCCTTTTGCAAAAATTTAATGATTGGCTGCAAGGGGTGTTTGCCAAAGACTGGAGCGAGGTGTTTGGCCCGGTGCTGGGCGGCATCCTCAACGGATTTTTAGATACTGTAAAAGGCATTTGGGACGGACTTAAACAGGTATTTGATGGTATCATCGATTTTATTCGCGGCGTATTTACCGGAAACTGGGAACGCGCGTGGAATGGTATTAAAGAGATATTTAGCGGCGTTTTTGATGGAATTGCAAGCATTGCCCGCAGCGTAATCGGCGGCATTGAAAGCCTGATTGATGGCATCGGCAGCGCAATCGACTGGGTGTGGAACAAGTTGAGCAACTTTTCTTTCGATTTGCCGGACTGGGACATCCCATTTTTTGCAGACGGCGGAACCCTTACCCGCGGCAGAGCAATCGTAGGAGAGGCAGGGCCTGAGCTGCTTACGGTACAAAACGGCAGGGCAGTGGTGCAGCCGCTCACCGGTCCGCACGCACACCCGCAAATCACACAGAACAACTATTTTAACAACTATCAGCCAAGGGATGGCGCGGCGGCAGTGCGCGATCTCAATCGCCAGCTGGGATGGGAGTACTAGAGATGGCAAGAGCGTTTAAGTTAATCAATTCCGATGGCACAGAGCTGGATTTGATGGCGCGAAAACATTTTTTGCACTCGCCATCCGGCTTGGGCTATGAGCAGGAGTTTGATACGGTGGCGGCAGGATATGATTTTTTAGTTTCCGCCGCCTATTTACAGCAAAAAACAATCCCCGGAGAGATTGCCTTTTTGGGGGTAAATCCATACAAGGATTATCAAGAATTTGCAGCATTTTGTGCAAAAGAGCCGCTTAAACTCGCCTATCGACCGCTTAATGAGTGGTATTATCTCAATGTGCGGGTGCAGAGCTTGAGCAAAACAGAGATTACCACGGGGTTGCTGTGCCCTGTGGATTTTCTGGCGTTTGGCACATGGTACAAGAGCATCACGGTAACAAAAACAGAGAGCGGCACGCAGCGAGGCAAGGTATACAGCTACACTTACCCATATACCTATGCAGAGGGCGCAATCGGCTCAGCAAAAATCAGCAACACGGGCAACTTGCCATCCTACGCAAAACTACACATCCTGGGACCTTGCACCAATCCATCATGGGCATTATCGCAGGGTGGTGAGGTGATTTCCCGCGGGAAGGTAGCGGCAATCATCTCGGAGGGCAACAAGTTGGTAGTAGATAGCGCTCCTGCGTCGCTGGAAATCGCGGAGTATACCATCGATAACGGCTTTGTACGTAATCTCTACCAAGTATCCGACTTTGCAACGGCGCGTTTTTTGATAGTACCGACAGGGGAGAGCACCCTTGCTTTTGCGCATGAGGGCGGCGGAGAGATAGAGGCTTTTGTGGAGGTGAGCGCACTTGCGACATCTATATAAAGTGGAAATATTTGGAAGAAATTACCAGTACAAAGACATGGCACTGCTATCAGAGCTTAGCATACAGATGGACTACCTCACGCTGGAAAACACCACCATTACGGTGGTTAATCTGCTGGCGGACAAGGGCGATTTTGTACACATCACCGATTTTTATGGGGCAATCATCCACCAAGGCATCGTGCTGGATGTGGCAAGGGAGAGCAACCGCGCAAAACTCAAGGTTGCGCCGCTGTTATCCTTGCTTGATGTGCAGGTACAGTACAATGCAGGGATTTTTAAAACGCTGCCGCTGGAAGACTGTATCAGTAAAATTATCACCGATACCTATATCAGCAATGCCGACAGCCTGCAAAACATAGCGGGCATCGAGGTGGAGCAGGAGAGCAGCACACCCAATACCCCGCTGGACATCAGGAGCAATATCCATGCTTTTTGGGACATTATCACAAAGGCGCTTACCTTGTACGACATTGTGGTGCAGGCAAGGCTAGAGCCGCAAAGCAAAAAGATATTTTTTACCATTGGCAAGGTATCAGGCAAAATCGCGTTGGAAGCGCAGCTAGGCAACTGTTTAGCACACAATTTTGTACTTACCGACAATTATGGCACACTCAACAAAATCACTTTTGTGAATAAAGACAACGAGAACGAAAAGGCAATCTATTATCTGCATCCGTCCGGGGCAATCGACCGGAAGGACGAAAACAGAATCACGCCGGTGTTTTTTTCGGCAGAATATATACAGGGGGCAGAGGATTTTATAAAAGAAGCCCACTCCCGTGCTTACGAACAGATGACGCCGGAGAAATACCAGCAGTGCATCGAGCTAAGCTTTCGGGAGGATGATCGGATGGTATCGCCCAACCAAATCCACATCGGGCAGCTGGCAGAAATCTGGTATCAGGATAAGCGATACACCAGCGTGATGACGGGGTATAGCCGAGAAAAAGGAGTAGTTACTTTGGTTTTTGGCTGTATCCGCTTGGAACTCACGAAAAAACTCATCTTATCAAGGAGGCAAGAGGGATGATCACATTAAAGCAGTTTACCGGTCAGACAATCACGCCAACGGATGATGCTGCATTGTACGATTTTTTTAGTTCGAAACAGAGCGGCATCATAGATGGGTGCCAGGTAACGAGCCTGGGGGACAACCGCCTACAGGTGAGCGCGGGGCGGGGCATCATCCGCGGGCGCTCTTTTGTGGTGGAGCAGGAGGAAATCCGTGCGCAGCTAGGTACAGCGGAAAACCAGAAGGGCAGATTGAGCATCAAAATCGATTTAGGCAACACCGGAACGCCAATCAGCTTTGTAACGGCGGCGGGGGAGACATTGGACAATCCCATCCAGCAGGACATCAACCACGGCGGGTCGGTTTTCGAGCTGCCGCTGGCGGAATACACCGTAGGGGCAACGCAGATTACCAACCTCAAAAATGTGGCAATCCAGCTGGTAATGGCATCACCGGTGTCGATGGAGATGGGGGAGTATAGCGGTACCGGGACCACCTCGCGGACAATCGAGCTGGGATATAAGCCAACTTTGGTGCGGATTTTTACGGTGGGAGAGCCACCAATAGCAGCAGTATCTACGCTGGGTGAAACACAAATATATTCGGCGATTGCGACGCAAGCGGGGGCAAGCAAGGGATTGAGCCTTACCGATACGGGATTTAAGGTGCTGCAAAGCGGCAGCAGTACACCGGATGGAAAAAGGAATATGCTCAATCAAAGCGGAAAGAGATATATTTACTTAACCATTAGACAGGGGGGGGGTAACGGATAGCCCTATCATCCCTGAGCGCCCGACAGAAGAATTTGCGGAGCTAAAAAATATTTCTCTCGGAGCAAAGGTAAAAATCCCTGAGCTTGCGGGGTTTGAGGAAAATCCTTTTGTGGTAGTTGCCAAAAACCATCCAACGCACGCAGCCAATACGGTGTGCCTGATGATGAGCAAACCCTACAAAACGGGCACATTTTATAACGCCGGAGGCAGGATCCCCTATTACGAGATAAGCGAGCTAAAAGCAGACGCAGAGGCTCTTTACAGCAAAATGCCGCAGGGGGTAAAAAGCCGGATTGTAAAAATAAAAACCAAAACCCAACTTATGAGTAATGCAAGCGACATCGAAGGATATGTATTGCCTCCTACCGCAAGCGAAATAAAAGGGGGCGATGCATCCGGCTTTGTAGCAGAAGAGTTGAAAGTAAACAAACAATTTGCGTACTTCCAGAATCAGATGGAGCGCAGCGGGGAAGAGTTTTGGACGGTGAGCGTGCCGGAATCTGATTCTTCTTATGCGGTGCTGGAAGTCTCGGTAAACAGAAGCTTGCAAACCAAAGATTGTACCCAAACATCCGGCTATCGCTATTACTTTGTAATTAACGACAATGTGATGTACAACACAAAACCAAATGCAGATGGAAGCTATACTTTACAAGTTTAAAACAGAGAGGATGAGGCAAAGTGAGCGACATCCAGCTACAGATAAGCGGCAAACAGATTGATACCATCCCCATCATCAACCTGCTGCGGCAGGGGGAAAACAACGCAGACACCATCCTAATGCAGCTGCCGCCCAAATACGGCGACATCGCCCTTGATGGGCTTACCTACATCATGTACGGCGACAGCAAAGGCGGCACCAGGGCAAGCCAAACGTTGGAAAAAGAGATAAACGGTGAGGGCGTGCTCTTGCGCTGGAAGATTTCCGATGATTTTACGGCGGTGGCTGGGGAACTAAAGCTGATGCTAAAAGGTTTTTTGCCGGACGGTGACCCCATCATCAAGTGGGTGGGCGGCACAATCAATGTGTACTGCGATCCAGCCGGCGGGCTTTATCCGCCACCGGCATCTGAGTTTGAGCAGGCATTAAAAGAGATGTATCTGGTGGTAGATGAGGCAAGGCAAAGCGCCCAGAGTGCTGCCACATCCGAGCGAAACGCACAAAAACACGCAGAAAACGCACAGAATAGCGCGGATAACGCACGGGAAGTCGCATCTCATCCGCCTGTTATCGGGAGCAATGGAAACTGGGAGCTTTACGATAAGGCAACCGGAAAATATGTGGACAGCGGCAAGCCATCCAGAGGCGAGCAAGGTCCGCAGGGAGAACCGGGTCCGCAAGGGATACAGGGCGAGCAGGGAGCAACAGGTCCGGCAGGACCGAGAGGTGAGCAAGGCGAACAGGGACCACAGGGAGAGCAGGGATTGCCGGGCAAGGACGGAGCACAAGGACCACAGGGGGCACAGGGCGAAACCGGACCGATGGGACCACCCGGACCGGAAGGAAAACAAGGACCGCAGGGTGTACCTGGACCGAGGGGAGAACAGGGAATACCCGGACCGAAAGGCGACCCCGGAGAGCCAGGACAAAAAGGAGAACCCGGCAAGAATGGTTTAGGGCTACCTGCTCCAACTGCACAGGATGCCAAAAAAGTGCCGATGGTAAATCCCGAGGGAAACGGGTATGAGCTGGGAGAGGTGGCGGTAGATGCCTATACCAAAGCCGAGAGCGACAAGCGGTATATGCCTTTGGCAGCGGGGATTAAGCCAACTGCGAGCGGAGAGCTTATAACCCTTACTGATAGTGCCGATTTTGCATTGCAGGGGCTTAAAATCTATGGCAAAAGCACGCAGGATGGTGTGCCAACACCAGAAAACCCCATCCCGATTGTGAGTGTGGGAGAGGATGGGAGCGTTACCCTCACAATCAGCGATACAGCAGAGCAAAAGCAGATTTTTCCCATCCCCACGCCAAGTGGGTTGCCCGGAATCCCTGTAAAAAGCGGTGGAAACTACACCGACAGCAAAGGACACCAGTGGGTATGTGATGAGGTAGATTTTGCAAGGGGCAAGTGGGTGCAGAGGATACAAAAATTTGTATTTTCCGAATCCGAATATTCACAAAAAGAATCCAATGGATACGGGTTTAAAGTTTTTATTTCAGGGGAAGGAACACAAAACGCAATTAGCGAATTCGGCAAAATTATTAACGTAGGAATCGGAAATTATGGGGAAATCAGAATCCAAGATAGTGGTTGGACAATTTTGTTCGACCCTGATTTTACGCACTGGGTTGATGTGGCTGCATTTAAAAAGTGGGCGGCAGATAGGCTAACAATTTACTACGCCCTTGCCGCCCCCATCGAGCACGATTTAACGCCCGACCTGATAGCCAAATTTGAGCAGCTGCACACTTACTACCCTACAACCAACCTCTTTGCGAGCGATAATGCAGGGGTGGAGATGCGGTATCTGGCAGATACCAAGCTGTATATTGACAACAAACTACAATCTCTAGTGGCACAGTACCACGCAAATCAGGCGGCTATGCTATCTCTGATGCCGCTGGAAACACAGGCAACCATGATAGGAAACGATACCGATAACATTTTATCTCAGGAGGGAATCTGATGAATAACACTGTGATTGTAAAATTGATGACCAACCTTATCAACAAGAAATTTTATGCCACCAAAGAGGAAGCTGTTGAAAAGCTGGATGTGTACTTTGCTATGAGCAGAATTGACGAAACCCAGTATGCAGAGCTTGTGATGCTGGCAGAGGAAAAATATGCGGAGGTGATTTAACGCATGACGGATAAAGAGTTAGACGAGCTGACGACAGAGCTACAACAATTTTTAGCAAGCCAAAAGGGGACAAGATCTAAAAAAGAGCGCAGCCACAAAGGGTTGTTTTCCAGATTGATTGTACTCTTGTGCATTGCGTTGGCGATTGGCTACACAGCCATTTGCCTGATGATGCAGTGGCGCACAGGGGTACAGCCAGAGCCGCAGCTCACGGTGGTGTTTTTTGGATTTATCACGGTGGAGCTGTGGAGTTTGAGCAAAATCAAAAGGAATAAGGATAAGGAGAAATAAAAAATGGATTTTATGGAAAAAGCAAAACAGATTGTAGTTGATTATTTTAATGGCAGATGTGACAGAACAGATAATTTTAAACTCACCGTTGATGATGTTTTTATCGTTTGGTTTTCCAAAACCCTGCAAAACTGGAAAGCGCTGGTAAGTACAACTGTATCAGATGGAATGTATTACGAAATCACCTATAATGGCGATAAAAAAGAAACCTATCTGGATGCCTACAAGAAGTGGGAAAACAAACACATTCCCGATTAAAGGATGGCGAGAAAAAGTGAGAATTGATAAGCGGACAACCCCGAACCACAGCAGCCGAGGACAGCACAAACCGCTGTTTATCTGCTGGCATATCGCTGATGGTACATACAACGGCACTATTAGTTGGGAAACAAATCCTGCCAGCAAAGTTTCCAGCCACTTTGTTTTAGGCAAAAACGGCGAGGTAGCACAAATGGTAGAGCTTGACAGAGCAGCGTGGACACAAGGGGATATTAAAAAGCCATCCTTGCCATACGCAAAGCAGCACCCAGAGCTTAATCCAAACCTCTATTGTGTTAGCATTGAGTGCGAAGGATTTTGGAAGGACACCAAGGGCAAGCTCACCGATAAAGCATTGGATTCTGCGGTAGAGCTTACTAAACACATTGTCGCAGAGGTTAAGCGGATTTACGGCGTAACAATCCCAATCGACAGGGAGCATATCATCGGGCATTATCAGATTAACTCTGTTACACGCTCACACTGCCCAGGAGAGCTGTTTCCGTTTGATGAGCTGATTGCTAGAGCAAAAGGGGAGCAGCCACCGGCGGATAAGCTGCCCGACAACCCTCTGCCGTATACTGTGCAGGTAGGGGCATTTGTAAGCTCGCAAAATGCTAAAGCACTGGCGGATAAGCTCAAAGAGCGCGGATATTTTGTGCAAGTGTACCACGGCAATCCGGTGAAGGTATGCGTGGGAAGATTTGGCACACAGGCAGAGGCGCAGCGGACGGCAGAGGACTTAAAAGGCAAGGGATTTGCCGGATTTGTAGTGATGCTATAGCATATTCGTTTTTTACTCAGAAAAAACGAATTGGGCAGAGAAATTGATACAGATACTTGTTTTAGGGGGAATTTTTGTGAATATTGATATTACACAAATTGTAGTGGCAGTGATTGGCTTACTGGGTGTTATCCTCACAAGCGTGGTGGTGCCGCTCATCAAAAGCAAGCTCACCAATAGCCAGTGGAAAACCATTCTCAACTACGCGCTGGCAGGCGTACAGGCGGCAGAGATTATCTTTAATGCGCAGGGGCAGGGTGAGGAGAAACTACGCTGGGTGAGCGAGTACATCACAAATCAGTGCCTTGCGCACGGAATCAAAATTGATATGGACGCTGTGAGAGTGGCAATCGAAAACGCATGGAAAGCACTGGGACTGGATAAAAAGGAGGAAGCGGCATGAAATTAGGCGAGAAAACCAAAATCACCATCGTAAATGTAGGCGGTAACGCACTGGCAAAAGAGGTTGCGCAGGTTTTGCGGGAAAGCGGCTACAAAAACGTTACTGTGCTGCCGATGCAGGGAGAGTATGCCGGCTGGTATGGGCTGGCAACCACCGAGCCGGAGTATACCATCATCCTCAAGGAGAGTAACGCCTGCAAGGTCCAGCCGTGCAGAGTACAGGGCTACACCGGCAAGCGGCTGGGGGATTTTGTAGCGCGCGATTTGGCAGAGAGCCAGCGGGCGAAAGCGCACTATCGCCACCAGCTCAAAATGCTGGGATTGGACCCGCAGCTGCTGGGCACCTACACTATCCCGTGGGACGAAGTGCGATATGACGAAACCGCCTGGTACTGGCTGGATAAGTCCCCGCTGCTGTGGGCAGAACTGCCGAATGAGCAGGGCGTTGCGCGGGCAGTGTGCAGGGCAATCAGCGGATATATTGACAGCAAATATCAGTAAGGGAGGGCATGCGTATGCCGGATCCAGTAAGCGATACCTTGTGCCGGGAGCGGCAGAGGGTGCAGGACGAGCGATTTGCGCGGGACAAGGAGCGCATCGAAGATTTAGAGAAAATCTGTGAGAAGCTCAATCGTCTGAGCATTGAAATGGGAGAACTAATCAAAAAACACGATGAAGAATTAAACCACCAGTCGAGGCGTTTGCAGGTTATTGAGCAGAAGCCTCTGCGCTGGTGGGAAAAATTTGCCGGTGCTGTCATCACCGCACTGGGCAGCGCTGTCGGCGGCGGTATGCTGGCGCTGTTGATTCAAAATATTGTGCAAGGATAATGAAACCCTCCTCGGAAGTATCCGGGGAGGGTGATTTTTCATTTTATTGAATTTCTACGCCAAGTTTTTCAGCTGCTTTAAAAGCAACACTTTCAAATGTTTCGCCGTCTGCGGCGTTCCATTCTTCGAGCATGTCTGCCGCTTCACAAAGCTCTTCAAGCAGCTCCATATCCCAAGTGCCCATTTCTTTGATTTCTTTTGCGATTTCGTTAGCGTTTCTCATAATGATTCTCCTTTAAATTTAATGTTTGTTAGGTTTCTGTTCCCTTACCTTGTGATTATATTATAGCATATAGTTTATATAAAGTCAATACATTTTAGAGTTTATATAAACTCAATAACAAACAAAAATATGAGGCAAATTTGGGGATATTGCCGATAACAAAGCGCAATTTCAGCTGATTTTTTTGGAGGAGATTAAAGTTTGCTTGCAATGTAATCAGACAAGGAGATTCCTGCCTTAGCCGCTTCTGATCTGGCGCGTTCAGCGACTGCGCTGGGGATGCTGACGGAAAGGATTGTTTTTTCGTTGTCCTCTGCGACTTCGAAAATTTCAGCGTACTTGTCTGCGTCAAGGTGCTCTTCTGCCCATTTTCTGGCAGCTTCCCAACTGAGAGGGATGATTTTGGAGCCGTCGGTCCAGCAGTTTTGACCTTCTCGCTCGGCATATTTCGTTTTAGGTCCACCTTCTCCAAAAAGGAAAAATTCCCCAGTGCGTTTCCGGTAAAGGGTTTCTTCGATGTGCTCGAAGTCTCTCCAGCTGCCCCAATTTTTCCAGTGCGCAACCGGCTTGGCTTTTTCGGTGTCGTATGCTTTTCCGTTGATAACTTTTTTCATAGTGATTCCTCCTTGTTTTAAATCCACGCCCTTGAGCGGGGCGATAATCTGTCTTAGCACTGATATACTTGCTGCTGCCGCTGGTTGTATCTATCCATCAGGATTTTCAGCATCTCTGGCTTGAGGGATTTGATTTCGTCCAGCGTGCCGTCCTTGGTCACTTGCTTAACGGATACGGTGTAAATATTGCCACTTGGTACAAGAGTTTCGCTCTCTTCTTTCATTTTCAACTGAAAATTGTACTTTTCAACCAGCTCTTTTGCTCTGTTCATTTTAGCTTCTTCGTTAGATTCAGCGGTCTCTTCAACTGGTTCGCCTTCTGGGGATTCCATTGCTTCGATTTCTTCTTTGTGGCTCCGATAGACACTTGCAAGCTCTGCATCTACAACAAGGGGGTCGGTCAAATATATTCTGCTTTCAATCCACCAGCTGGCAGACGAAACTTTTGTAAGGAGATATTTTTCTGCTGGTTCGGAAAATTTCAGTTTGGCTTTGATTCTTTCGGAGCTTTCGCCGTAGCTCTCTTCTCTGTCGATTGCCTCTACTGCCCCTCGCCACATTTCTTCTGCATTTTCAAAAAAGGTTGCTCTAATTTTTTCAGCCCATGCAATCTGTTTTGGGCTGCCTTCCAGTTCTGCCATTCCATTAGCTGTCATCTGGATGCGATGCTCTGCAGCTCTTTTATTCTTTCTCTCTTCATCACATTCTTCGCAAATCTGATTTTTAGCAGAATCGCTATTTTCCCAAGCGAGTGCAGCTTCTTTCGATTCAAAATAAAATTTTCTTTCGAATGGTTTCCGCAAGCGTTACAGATACCGGTTACTACTACTTTTGGCATATTGATTATCTCCTTTAAATTTAATGTTTGTTGGGTTTCCGTTCCCTTACCTTGTGATTATATTATAGCATAGAGTTTATATAAAGTCAATATATTTTAGAGTTTATATAAACTCAATAATAAACAAAAATATAGGAGTGGACTTAGGAATATTGACGATAATAAAAAAATCCCCCGGGTCCGAAGGACACCGGAGGACGAACTGGAAACAACAGTAAAATCAGGACTTTTTTTTGAGAAATCGCTTGATTTTTGATGGTGGTTTTGATGGTGGTTTTGATGGTGGTTTTGTCAACTTTTGGGACGGTTTTTATTCGTATACGATTTTTTATCTTTTAAAAAGTGGCTTATTTATGCAGAAAAACAACTTGACAACTTATGCGTTGGCGAAAAATCAGGGGTTCAATTCCCCTCGCCTCCACCAAGCAACAGGACTATATCTGGTAGATATAGTCCTGTTTTTGTGTATTGATATACTATATATAGTATATGCAGAAACAGTGTCACACAACAGGTAGACCCAAGGGTAGATTTTTCGGTCGGCTTGTGCGATGATTAAAATGATAGGTAGACACGCTGGTAGACCCGCCCGATAAACAGAAAAGGTAGACCGGGAAGAATCCGCAACCTCTTCCGATACTTCCATGAAGCAATCCGATGGATAGAAAGGGGAATAGTCCCACAAACGAATCATAGCCAGATTGACCGATGGTTCGGTTGCTGGTTGACGAGTGACCGAAACAAAGGCGGCTCTGAATATCAGAGCCGCCGCTTCCTAGAGCTGCAATATTTCCAATATTATCGCTTATATAATTTTGTAATCATCAAGCCTGCACTGAGAATGAATCCAGATAGGATAAGCCATCCCCAACCGATTTTGCTGGAAGCGGAATTGCCCGCATCACTCATATTGGGCTTGAAATTACCACCAGGTCTTTGCATATGATTACCGGAAGGGCGGCTGTTGTTTTCCGCCCCATCAGTATTGCTGTCATCCTCCGAAGGTTTTGTTTCTGCTTCATTGGAAGACGGAACCGGGAAATCATCAAGAGATGCCTCCGGAATTGCATCATCAAAGTCAGCTTGCGTTTGTGCAGTATCGGCACTCCCCGGGGTAGCAGGTGTTTCTCCATTCTGAGGCATATCCGGCAGCTGGAATGTTTCATTTCCTTCTTTGCCCATGCCTCGGTTCATGGCACCCATATCGCTTAAGCGGATTGACGAAGCGTCTGCATATTCCATCTGTTCATCCGTTTCGCCGGTTTCTAACTGGGTCAAAATGCTTTGACTGCGCAGGCTGCAAAACTGCCGTAGGGTATCCACGCCTGTTTCAAATTCTTCATAAGTGTAGAAAGCTGTCGGGTCTTTTTCTACATAGGACTGAATCAAGTTGTGGGCGCTGTCAATCATCCCTTGGATATCCACCTCGCTCAAAAATTCCGCAAAATACTGATGATACAGCTTGGTGTAGCGTTCGTCGGACAATATCCAGCTCCACATCGGACGGTCCTCGCCGGAGCCGTTGGACACCGGACGGTCGATGGGGGTATTGACAGTACCGTTGGCATCCGATGCGGTAAAGGTGCCAAAGGCAAGGTTGTAGTCCCACGGAATCATTGCCAGTTGACCGTCCTCCTCGTAGAGGTAATAATTGTGAATCATGCTGCCGGTGTAGCTGTCGCCATTGCAGACATAGTTATGCACAACAAAGTAGCGGATGACCTGTTCGATGTCCACGACCGATTCGATGTCCTCCCCGTTTGACAGCTTTTCCAGAGACGCAATCAGACGCTTCTGGTCTGCTTCGGTTGTTTCTGTTTTGGCGTTGTCCCAAATGTTCGAATAACTGTCCGGGTCATCGTCAATATATTGCAGTTTCACATCCGAAGAACCCATGCCAGAACCGAAGCCTCCTCCTTTTTCTCCTTCCGGTCTTTCCGGCGGGGCAAAATTCCCCGGCAAATCCGATGTATCAGAGTTCTCCTGCATCTGACCTTCAAACGATTCAGACGGATTAAACTTCTCCCTGTCCGTCATTTGCGTCGTATCGGTTTGCGGCGCGGTCTGGGATGTCTCCTCTGACGATTCCTCGCGTTTTTCAAACGCAAAGTCTTTGCCGTTTCCACGACCGCCGCCGAAGCTCATGCTGTCCGGCTTATACAGTTTGCCGTAGTCAGAGCCGTAATTTCGCTCCAGAAAGCTGTCCTCCACGCCTTCTACAGCCAGATACAACCCCCAATCTTCACCGTTTACCGTGATATATACAAAACTGCATAAGGGAGCCGCTACGCCGAACGCATTCATCATGGTATAGGTCAGATAGTCCTTCATCATGGTGGAGTCCTGAATCAAATTGTTGAGACTCAGTTTATCCAGACCGTGATAAGAAATTGAGCTGTCGTATTGATCGAACTCAATCTTAAAGCTGTACCGTTCATTGTCCAGAGATGCAACCGTGGACAGGGAAGTGTTGCCCTTGGCGCGGATGCCCACATTTTGATAGGCTTCACCGTCAATCACCACAGTAGCAGTGTCATATTCCTCGCTGGCAGCGTTCTCAATCAATTCATCCCAATCGTCCATGACAATATCAATGGTATGCACCCTTGTGTTGTCAAACAGGCGCTCTTCATATCCCATGTTATGTGCCATGACCTCAAGCCCAAGCTTGCTGCCGTTTATAAATAGGATGGCAACAATCAAGGTTAAGGCTGTGACAGTCCAGGCTATTTTGTCAAAATATTTGCTTCCAGACATACCCCTTACCCCATGTAATCGCCATTATAAGAGACAATCACTGCGCTGTTCACACCGGGAATTTCAGACAGAATATTGATAAAATCGGTATCGTCCTCCTTCAGACGGACCTCAATGTTCATTTCAATCGAACCCTTTACAGCAGATTTGCTCTTGACTGTGCTGCGGCTCACATTCTTTGCAAGAAATTCCATAGCCTTAACTTCTGCATCATGGTCGGTGCAGCTCAGTACGACCATATAGGGATGCGTGTGCGGCTTCTGATTGACAAATACCAGCAGAATCAGACCAATGCACACGCTGCCGATGATGGCGAGAGGAATCATACCTGCGGCGAGGATAATGCCTGCGCCAATCGACCAGAACAGGAACGCAATGTCCAGAGGGTCTTTAATAGCGGTACGAAAACGAACGATGGAGAGCGCACCGACCATACCGAGGGACAGAACGACGTTGGAGGTTACTGCGAGGATGACAATGGATGTAATCATGGTCAGGGCAATCAGCGTAGTGCCGAAGCCAGCGGAATACATTACCCCGCGGTAAGTTTTTTTATAAATGAGAAAGATAAAAAGACCGATGCCGAAGGACAGCACGATGGTCAGCATCATGTCAATCACACTGATAGAGGAGATATTTTCCAGAAAGCTGGACTTAAAAATATCTTGGAAGGTCATGGTTGAAACGACTCCTTTTTTATAGTATTTTTCAGTCATACATACGGCTGGCGGCATATTTAGAAAAAGCGGTGTTTCTTCTGCTGTCCAGCTGTACGGCGTCCCGAATGACATCGGGCAGATAGTTGTCCCACTTTACCTCAAGGATGCAGGGGGAATCCTGAATCGGGACGGTCACACAATCTGGATTCAAAAAATCTGTGCAGTTCATTCCGGTGCGAATCGCATAATCCAGTGTGACACGGACATTGCCGGGGGCAAACACAAAGGGCTCTCGGATATAATCTACAATCACCTTAGCCCTTAACCGCTCATGACAGATGCGGGTATAAAAGCCCAAAATGACTTCATCGGTGCTGTGGGACATCCACTCCACATCGCCGTCAGCAATCGCCTGCGCCTGCTCAGGGGTTAAAGGTGCTGTGTTTTTGTAACCAAGTCCGATATGCTTAAACTTCCGCTCCAAATGAACAGTGGACGAATCGTTATGATATAGACGAATCCGATACTTTTCACGGGTCATTACCCCGTCTAATTTTTCGCGCAGAGCCTTATCATTCGGGCTGTCAAAATATAAACTGCGTATTTCATATTGTCCATTTACAGCATGGCAATCCGGCTTCATAATCGCTCGCAACCTTTGTCTTAAAATCAGCATATCATGATTGCTGATTTCATGTTTGACTTCATGTCTGAATTGCAATGAACATCATCTCCTTTCTGTAAGCCATTATAAGAGACGAACCTAGGAATTACATAAGACAAACCTTCCTGTATGGGAATAATACAGGGAGGTTTGTGAATGTTTGGTGTATTTTATAAGGTGGCAGTAAAGCGGATTCTGTCGGCAGAAGGATATTCCGCTGTCAGTTTTCCGCCAAAATTCTCGCAAACAGCGCGAGCGGCGGAAAGACCAATCCCGTAGCCGAAGGAATCTCCGTTCTGCGTTCGTGCAAGGTCCCCGCGGTAAAATCGCTCAAACAGCCGCTCCGGGTCTGCCTCATGCGAACTGTCGCAGGTGTTTTCTTCCACGATTTGAATGTGTCTGCCCTGTTTTTTCAGGCTCAGCTCAATCGTTCCGTTCTCCGGGGTATATTTGACGGCGTTATCCAAAAGGAGTGCCAGCATTTGCCGGACACTGTCCTTGTTGGTCTGTATGAGTACCTCCGGCTCAATTTTTGCATGAAAGGAAAGATTGTGAGTCAATGCAATGTCCTGATAAGCGGGCATCAGCTCGTTTATCAGCAGGCTGATATTCACTGGTTCTGTTTGCAGCGGAATCGCCTCATCCAGCTTCGCAAGAGTCAGCAGATTCGACATCAACATATTCAGTCGTTTGGTCTGTGTACGGATATGCGCGTTGTATTTGTTCTCACCGTGGATCAGCGCCATGGTATCATTATTAGACTGAATAATCGCAAGAGGTGTTTTCATTTCATGTCCGGCATTGGTGATGAATTGCTTTTGTTTTTCTATTCCAGCAAGAACGGGACGAATCACTTTTCCGGAAAGCAACACAACGATTCCCAGAAGAATCAGCCAGCAGAGCACTGCGATGATACCGGAAACAAATAACACCGTGTAGAAATTTTCTCTTTGCCCCGATATATCCATGAAAAATGTAAGTTGGTTTGAGCCAAACTGCTTTACTGCAAATTTATATCCATCGATTCGCCCGGATTCTTTCCCCGACTTCCAAACCGTCAAGGCGTATTCCTTGGCAGTTTCCATATCAATGGAAGATATTTGATCGAGATTGACATCGATGGTGTTGCCATCCGCATCACTTTCGACCATAAAAAATCGTGAAGAATGCATCCGGTCCAGATCTAATGGAGGAGTAAAGGGAGGCGGACGGTCAAAATCCATTTTGTGAAACGCACCGTCAGCATCTACCAGCATTTCCAGCCTTGAATCAGATTGGCGCTCCAGCATGACCCAATGCAGCCCGTTTATGGCAAGTACGATGAATGCTAAAAGAACCGTCACTGACATCATCGTAAATATAATAAATCGTCGTTTTAATATTTTTGTCATGACCGATACTCCAATTTATAACCGACATTCCTTTTTGAAATGATTTCCACTTTAGAGTTCAGCGCAGATAAGCGTTTCCGCAAATAGGAGATATATAGCCAGACACTGTTGATATCCGTTTCAGCATCATATCCCCATGCTTTTATCAGAAGATTTTCTGATGACAGATACATCGTGTGATTGAGCATGAGCTGCTCAATCAGGCGATATTCCTGTTTTGGCAGTGGAAAAGACATCTCTCCTGAGCTGATTGTGCCAGACTGCACATTCAAGGTCAAATCTCCAAACTGTATCAAATCCGGATGAAATTCTTCCCGCCGTCTCAGCATCGCACGAACCCGAGCAATCAGTTCCCCCATATCAAAGGGTTTCGGGAGATAATCATCAGCTCCGGAATCTAAACCCTGAATGCGATCTTCAACCTGCGTTTTGGCTGTAAGCAGCAGTATCGGAGTTCGGCAGCCATCCCTTCGGAGGGCGGAAAGTACTTCCAGCCCATCCCGCTTTGGCATCATAATATCAAGAATGATGCCATCATATTCGCCGGAGATGGCGTAATCATAAGCATCTGCGCCGTCATATACAGCATCGACAATGTATTTGTGATAGGTAAGATAATCGACTACGGCTTCGGATAAAGCCGGTTCGTCTTCGGCGTATAATAATTTCATCAAAATCATCTCCCATTCTCTTCGTTTAGCGGCATCAAATGTGCAGCATCAAATCGTGAAAAACCATTATCAGGATATCATGGAAACCTTAGAAAACCCTAAGATTCTGTTATGATGTAACACCAAAATGATTTCTTCGGGACAGCTTGTCACGAGAGGATATGTATATGATACCGTTCGCCTTCGTTGGCATCAATATCAATCCATAACCTTATGAGTATCGGATAAGGCTATATCACGCTTTAACTCTGTACTGTGTTTTTCCGCAGGAAATGCCTTTTTCACAGATGAGAACAGCATCAATACTGCAATCAATATAGCAAGATAATCTGATACAGTCTGAGTGTAACTAATTCCATTAAGTCCAAACATCTGATTCAAAATGAACAGAAGGGGAATAAAGAACAAACCTTGCCTGCACAAAGAAAGGATTGTTGCCGGAAGCGGGCGATTAAGTGCTTGCATACTGTTAATAGACAGAAACATAAGTCCCAAAACAGGACCAGCCAAAGAAGTTGCAATCAGCATGGGAACGCCATATTGAATGACTTCAGAATTATCTATAAATACCCCCATAATTTGTTTGCTGAATACAATGTATGCAATCGTCAAGATGCTCCCACATATAATGGTTAAAGCACCACTAAATTTTAAAATTCCCATAAATCGTTTGCGATTTCCGGCTCCGTAGCAGTAGCCAAGTAAAGGCTGAATACCATTTGATATTCCCATGTGGACGAATACAATAAAAAGATAAACCTTTGTTACAATCCCCATATTCATTATCATTAATTTTGCAAATGTAAAATTAAATAGTCAGCAGAATGAAAATCATAGTCGTTCAGACACTCTAACATGAAATGTAAAGTTACAGTAACAACCATTGAAGATGGAGAAGTTCCATTAAAAGATATGCCGAATACTGGGGATATGATCCCTGTTGCAGCGATAGCGGCAGCATTGGTATCCTTGTGCGGTATCATTGTATTAGACCGGAAGAGAAAATAATTCTTGTGGCTCTCATGTGATGGAAGTAAAATAAACAAGAAAGCAGGCACATTTGGTGCCTGCTTTCTTGCGTTAAAAGTATTATAATGAATATATGGAAAAGAGCAAAAGGAGGTATCACCATGGCTCGGAAAGCGCTGAAGAACGAAAAGAACATCTCCTATGATGAGCAGAAGAAGCGGTATTATGTCTGCTTTGACTATGGGAAAGATGAGTCGGGAAAGCGAAGAAAGCAATACAAAACCTATGAGACCAAAGAAGAAGCAATCAAGGCGAGGAACCGGTTTCAGAATGACCGAATCAACGGTACCTTGATTCAACCCTCTAAGATGACGGTGCAGGATTATTTGACCCAGTATATTGAAAACATGAAGCCCAGCAGTGAGAAGACCACCATCTACGGATATGAGCAAATCCTCAAAAACCACATCTATCCGGCGCTGGGGAAATGTCCGCTGCAGGAACTGAAACCGGTGCAGGTTCAGGCGTATTATACCGAAAAGACGAACGAGGGAAAGCTCAGCCAGAACACCCTGCGGAAGCACCACGACCTGCTCAAGGCGGCGTTTAAGCTGGCAGTTCAGCAGGAGCTGATGGTGCGGAATCCCTGTGACTATGTGAAGCCTCCGAAGAACACCAAGTCGGAAATCCAGTTCTATAACATTGAACAGTTAAGAACCCTGCTGGAAAAGGTGAGAGGGGATCGGCTGGAGCTGATTGTGGTGCTGGCTGCGCTTCTGGGATTGCGCCGCGAGGAAATCTGCGGCTTGCAGTGGAAGAATGTCGACTTTGAGAAAAGCACCCTGACCATCAACCAGGCGATCACCATGGCTGGCAGCCAACGGATTGAAAAGTCCACCAAATCCTTCTCCTCTGTTCGTGAGCTGTACATTCCGGAAAGCGTCATGGCGTGCCTGAAAAGGGAAAAGGAGTATCAGGAGAAGCTCAAAGAGCAGGCAGGCATCGAGCCGGAGGATGATCTGGTTGTGGTGATGGCAAATGGAAAGCGGTATCGTCCCAATTATATCTCCGAGCTGTTCACCAAGTTTATCAAAGAACATGACCTGCCAAAGATCACTCTGCATGGACTCCGGCACCCGTATGTCAAGCCCACGACAAAAAAATTTATAACTTTTTTTGAGGCTTTCC
>OIWQ01001272.1_pt1 | contig 30902 bp, 23 predicted proteins | sample 1587571 | NCBI WGS metagenome assembly OIWQ01 (sample SAMEA3888910, study PRJEB22519) | human gut metagenome | biome: human gut; feature: human-associated habitat; material: faeces | place: Denmark | collected 2010 | reverse complement strand
GGCGGGGGACCATCCCCACGCCGAGTGCAGGGAGAGGTCATGTGGTGATTAGAGCAAACATGTGCGGATAAAACTAAAAAAATAAAAAATAAAATAGTTAGAACTTAGGGGTCAGGAAATAATGTCTTATTAAGAATAATGTGGGTCAACTATAACAGATTAATTTACTTAAAAAACAGGGCGGGTGTTTTATACTCCCGCCCTTATGCGCACTTAGTTTTATAATTATATAACAAATTAACTGCGCAATATATTTTGATTGAGATTAGCTATATCCCAAGTTTCAATGCTTAAACTTGGAGGCATACCAATATATCGGGTTAATTCTTCATGCATTACTTGACGCACATATTCATAATGTTCTTGCGTCGTTACAATAGAATCATGGATAGTGAATATAGGAATAGTGTGTTCCCTTTCGACCCAGATTCTTTTGCAACACTTATGCAGAATGATCGTGCTTTCAATAGCTTGTAACATACGAGATAACCTGCTATGCGGGTCCTCCATTTGACAATCCGAATAATTCTGTTTTATGATTTTGAATAACTCTGCTACTTTGGGATATAACTCAGTCGTAAAGATTCTTTTCAGGTTATTTATCATCGAATCATCATGATGCCCCCGGTTGCTTGAAAACAGTAAATAGAACATCAGCACTTTAGCTTCTTTGCGTTCTATTGGGACTTGTCCCGGAGTTAAATTGCTATTAGATACATCCCTTATTCTCTCATATATCATTCCTGATGAAACCAACTGTTTGTAATCCCCCGTATCTTCCTCGGTTAATACCGTAAAGAATTGCCCAAGTTGTCCTAAAAGTATTTCAGAATTAAAAAGGGTCAGAATATTTTCCGGTAAATCATACAAAGTGAGTGGTAATCCGGAATCTTTTTGCCAAAATCCGGGATTCAAAATTAAACAGGTAAGATAAGGTTGGCAATTTTTAATATCTATGCCGACTAATTGTTGATCGTCATAGGTAATAAAATTCCGAAAATCTTTTTGGATATTGGTAAGAACGGAGTGTAGTCTATGCACATTCCCGTCAATATGTGGCTCATAATCCTGACTTGTAATCTTGCTGATGTTTCTGATTACAGCCATGTATTGTGTAAATGGATTTTTATACTGCTGTTTATCCCTGTTCCAATCCCAAGATGCACGAGTGCTGTCTTGCATTCTAATTCTTCGGATGGATTCAGCATAACCATAGGCTTGGCCGTCGATTTGGAGTTTCTTTTGGTCATACCAATAAAACAGATAGGGATAATTCTCCCTGTCCGCAGCACTATCAATTTGTGAATCTTGAGAATAGTCTCCAATAAGTACAAGTTTACTTTCATAAACTGAATTTTCATACTGAGGAGCCCACTTATACCCTCGTGATCTTTCTCCCGCAATATACTGTCCGTCACAAACCAATACACCAGTATTTACCAGATAATCCAAGTACAGATTATAATCTCTCATGTGTCTTTGAAGGGTAGGTGTATGGATAGGGATAAATCCATTCTCAGTGATTAAATCTGAGTTTCTTCCAGGGATAGATGATAGCAAATGCAAAATATAAAGAACTTTGAAATCTCGAAAAATTATTCTGCGCCTGAATCCATAATTTTCTGGTGGGCATTGGGTTTTATGACATTCCAAATCAAAATTATTAGGAAGGATAACATAAGCTCTGTGAAATTTTCCCGCAAAAGCCAGAAGAAGAAAGTTGGCAAGTCTCACAGATGCCTTAACATGAGGCTCTGCATTCGACCCCATCCACCAGTCTCTAACTTTATTCCATATATCCCGGAATCCTATATTCTTTTTATCCATTATGATATGAAAGTTAAATTCAACTTAATTGGAAATATTTCAGTAGATTTTCCTCGGTTCTTGGGATTCTCAGCGGGCCGTGCTTTTTGAATCCCATTGGATTTTTTCCCTTTATAAGGTAAATTTTAGGTCTCTCTACCAAGAATAGAGCTTTCAGCAGGCTTACTGATGCACGCTGTTTGATGGTCTTGTGAAGATGGTATTTTACTATTGGAGCAGTCAGCTCTTGTATTTCCGAGGCTTTATATTTTCTGCCGATCTTGAATACCCTGAGTAAATCCCGCTTGAATGGGTGCTTATCATCCAGAGCCCAGAATACAGCGGCGTTTTGGAGGTTTTTATAAGCCCTCTTATCATTATGACGGATTTCCCAAAGTTTATCTATCAGAGTTTCTATATCCGCCAGTTCCCGGAGTTTATATAGCCTTTGGATGTATACTTTACAGCCTCTCTGTGAAAGATATATTCCTAAATCAGGCTTTGTAAGCTGACCTTTCTGTTTTACAATCTCGCGGATTTCATCGATTGCAGGTAAGAGTTGTCTATCGAGAGTATCATCTGATTCTTTTTTATTGGCTATGTCCAACTTGATTTGTGTTTCAGAGGGAACTATCGCTTTATATTGAGATTTAATAATATGGCCCTGTTCTTTCAGATTGGCTGGCAAATTCTTGTATGAGTTGTAGATTGTATTACACAGTTTTTGCCGTTCAACCAGATAATCTATATTCATATAAGCCGTAACATTCTGTTTGCAGATATTCTTACGTGTCAGTTTAATCGATTTTTCTCTGGGTAATTGCACGGCAGCTTTTTCTCGGATGGCTGTTTGAACTACCTGAAATAATTCAGCGAGGTCTGCATCCTGTTTACCTAATTCTGAGGCGGCTTTCTGTAATTGCAGGATTGCCTCAGCTTGTTTTAATAAGGTATTTTGATAGTTTTTGTCTGTATTTTTTTGCTTGTCATCGCGTGTATTATAAATGATCGTATCGCTCAGGATTCCTTTGGGGATTCTGCATCTGCCGTATATTTGCGTCATTTTATCCAATGAAAGCATCTGATAGTTTTGCTGTGCATTGGAGACGGTGATAAGATGGTATGAATCCTCAATATCTACCCCTGCAAAATAGCAACTCGTGATGAAATTAATTCTCTGCGGGAGAGTGTTATCAGGCTTCAACTCGGAATAGTAATCACCAGCTTCATTTTTGGAGGATGTACTACAAAGGATTGAACACTCTTTCTGCATTTGTGATGTAAGTAGCTTGATGATATTCTTGCAATGCCGGATAGAGTTGAAAGCAATCAATATCTTATTTGTGTGAGAGAGTGATTGAATGTGTTGTGCTGTAAGGGCATCCAGGTTATCAGTATAGAATAGTTGGATATTCCGTTTCGGAGTATCTTTCCATGTGAGCTTGAATTTGCATTCTTGCTGTAGCCGGGGATTGGAGAACTCTCTCATCGTTGCAGTTACAAGGCATCTGTTCTTGGGTGGGAACTGAAAATAATAGTCGATCAAATCCTCCAGTTTGGGCCTGTAATTACTTTCGGACTGAATCATATCTACCTCGTCGATCATCAGAAAGTAATTTTTCCAATCGTCTGTCTTGATTTGTTCCAATAATCCCGGCAGGCTGTCTGCCACTACAAGAAACTTTTTGTATTCCAATTTGGTGTCAGCCAAATACTCTTTTATCTCCTTATCATTTGTAGCATCCCGTTCCTCATTGATTTTTCCGCCGACATACAACGCCTTATCCTTATGTTTAATGTATTTGGTATATGCCAGAATTTTAGTCGGAAAGACTATAATCGAGTGCCTTTTGGAGTTTATCTCCAATGTGGTTGCTCCGATACCTGCCTCTTGTTTATCCACTATGCCGTGGGGCATTTTCTGGATATATGTAGCAAGTGTCAACTGCATGGGCTCCCACTTGATCTGTGTTTTAAGGGGTAGTGGACCTGTTTGTTTTGATTCAATGTATTTGTTTATTTCTGCTATTAATTCTTCCTCATTGTCAGGAAATTCCACTATGTCGTGACGCAAATCTTCCAGAGAATTTATTACCTCGTTTTCAGAGATGTAAATTTCTTTTCTGTTTCCGTTTGTCCTATCTATATTTATCCATAAATTGGGCGTGTCGAATAAATCCCCATAGGTATTGGGAATGTTTTCTTGGGACACCTTTTCTGAAGCCTGCTCGGAGTTTTGTTCTTCTGCTGGTATTGCCTCGTTGGCGGGGAGTAATTCTCCTGTAATAATTATACCTGACAGTTCATCAACCCCCTTATCATTTTCACTTGTTAGATGCTTGCTTATCGCTTCTTCTGCTTTCAGACTGTCTGCTTTTACCATATCGCCCACTTAATTTTTATTCATATATGGAATCTATCTGAGCAAATATAGCAAAAGTTAAGGGGAATATTGCTGTTCCCCTTAACTTTATACAAGATGTTGCATTGCCTCGTCAATCTGTTTATTTTCAAAGCTATCCAGATAAATTTGGGTGACTTTTTCAGAACTGTGTCCCAGAGAACTACTGATAATAGAGGTTGCAACCCCAGCTCTTCTGAGGACTGTCGCATAACTGTGCCTTGCTACATAAGTGGTCAGTTTATTTGGGATTTTCAACTCCTCGCCGATTTGTTTCAGAGCCTTGTTGGTTTTAGCAAGGGCTTTGTGTATCCGATTGAATTTCTGCAACTCTGTTTTGTGACTGCTGTTAAGGATTGGAAATAGATATTCAGACGTTGGATTCTGGTATCGTTGTATTATCTCCAATGCTTTAGGCATCAATTTGTAAGAGAGTAATTTCCCGGTTTTATGCCGTGTGTAATAGAGCCTTCCGCCTGCAATATTTTCCTGTTTCAGCCGTGCCATGTCGCCGAAATTGATGCCGGCCGTATAGTAGCTGAAAAGAAAAATATCACAAGCCAAAGTCAGATAAGGATTTCTTGGAGGAGGTGTGTATTGCTCGATACGTTGAATATCCTCTTTGCTGATGGCTCTTTTGGGAGTTGGCGTCCATAATTTTCCTACTTTGAATTTGGTAAATGGATTGGATTTAGGAATGAATTTGCCCTCCTCGGTAGCTTTGTTATAGGCGGCTTTCAAAATACTGAAATCAGTAGCTATACTATTATTCTGATTACCTCTCTTTCTTAAAAAGAGTTCAAAATCAGTTAGAAATGGCATATCTATCTCTTCCAGTCGAATAGGTGTGGATTTGTACTGTCGAAACAGAGATAAGAGTGCTTTGTGTTTTGATGCAGAATTGTATTTCCTCAAAGCCTCCAGTCGCTCGATAGTCTGCTCCAAGCACTCTTTCAGTGTATATGCGGCAATCTTTACCTTTTTCTCGTCGAGCAGGGCATCCAGCGTAATTTCCTTATCCAAAGCCTCCAGTTGTTTCAGCCGCTTGATGTACTTATATCTGATGCTCTCGATTTTCAGCCGAATTTCTTCATTTTCTGAATTTTCATTTATAAAGCGCTGGTTGTCAGGATTCCAGTCCTTGGCTTGGATATAGATTCCGGTACTTACATAACGTCTTTCCCGGTTATGGGTAAACCGGAGATATACCAAGACCGTTCCATCCTGTCTGATCTTATCTTTTCTGCATATTGGTTGAATGCTGATAATCATAATGTTGCAAGATTGTCAGATGAAATGGGATAGTTTGTGTTACCTCTAAACAGGTATCACAATAGGTAACACAAAATTATTGAAAATACCTGTTTTTGGTCTGTTTTAGCTGGAATTTCAGAGATTGGTATATAAAAGAAAAGACCGATAATCGTGTGATTATCAGCCTTTTGCTTCGAGCCGAAACCGAGATTTGAACTCGGGACCCCTTCATTACGAGTGAAGTGCTCTACCGCTGAGCTATTTCGGCTTTCCGGGAACACTGAGGTTCCCTTTGGGACTGCAAATATCTGAAAAAAATATTTTTCTCGCAACAATTTTACGAAAATTCTCTCTTTTCTTGCTATATTCGCGTCAAAACTGACCCGAACCTGTGTTATGACTACTTTTCTGGTGTGCCTTGCGCTGTTGGTGGCAGCCTATTTTACCTATGGACGTTATCTGGAAAGGCTTGTCGGAATCAATCCGGAGGCCGAGACTCCCTGCAGCCGGCTCTACGACGGTGTGGACTACGTGCCCCTGCCGCGTTGGCGCATCTTTCTGATTCAGTTGTTGAACATTGCGGGCCTCGGCCCGATCTTCGGCGCGGTGCTCGGCGCCGCCTACGGACCCGTGGCATTTCTGTGGATCACCTTCGGAGGTATCTTCATGGGGGCGGCGCACGATTTCATCGCCGGGGTCATCTCGCTCCGCCACGACGGTGCGAGCCTTCCCGAAACCGCCGGCAAGTACCTCGGCAACGGCATGAAAGTCGTCATGCGCCTCTTCTCCGCGGGGCTGATGATCCTCGTGGGGGCCGTGTTCCTCTCGCAGCCCGCGTCGCTCATCGCCAACCGGCTCGACGTTCCGGCGCTCGAAGGCATTGCGTTCGGGAATTTCTCGTGGCTGCTGCTCATTATCCTGGGCGTCATCCTGATCTATTACATCGCCGCCACGCTGCTGCCCGTGGACAAGATCATCGGCCGCATCTACCCCGTTTTCGGATTCGCGCTGCTCTTTATGGCCGTCGGTATTCTCGTGGTGCTGCTTTTCGGCGGTGAATATACCATCCCCGAATTCACCTCTTTTGAGAATTGCATCGCCGACGCGAAAGAGTTCCCGATCGTCCCGATGCTCTTCACGACCATCGCCTGCGGGGCCATTTCGGGTTTTCACGCCACGCAGTCGCCGCTGATGGCCCGCTGCATGCGCAGCGAAAGCGAAAGCCGTTCGGTTTTCTACGGCGCCATGATCTCTGAGTCGATCATCGCCCTCGTCTGGGCTGCCATCGCCATGGCTTTCTGGGGCAATGTCGGGGGACTGAACGACGCCATTGCCGAATACGGCGGGCAGGCCGCCGTGCTGGTCGACGTGATCGCCAACAAGACGCTGGGCCCGGTGCTCGCGGCTTTCGTCATTGTCGGCGTCGTGGCCTGCGCCATCACCTCGGGCGACACGGCCTTCCGTTCGGCGCGGCTGATCGTCGCCGATTTCATGGGGGTAGAACAGCGTTCGCTGCGCAAGCGTATCTACATCTGCATCCCGCTGTTCGCGCTGGGACTGCTCATTATCTTCGGCCTGCCGTTCCAGACCATGTGGAGCTATTTCGCGTGGATGAACCAGACCCTCGCGGCCGTGACGCTCTGGATGATCGTCGTCTACCTGCGCCGTCGCGGGCGCACCGTCTGGCCGGGACTGATTCCGGCGCTTGTCATGACCTATGTCTGCGCCAGCTATATTTTCGTCTCGCCGCTGATGCTCGGCATGCAGAACCGCACGGCGGCCTACCTGCTGGGCGGTGCGGTGACGCTGGCGGTCCTTGTCGCAATGATCTTCAAACTCAGAAACAACGATGCAAAAAGCCTCACTTAATCCCACGCCCGACCAGACTTTCGAGGTGATCGGCGAGGGCCCCTATAATTTTGTCAAAATCCTCTCCCGAAGCCGCGAAATGCAGGCCGCCGGCCATGTCCGGGAGGCCTGTAACGAGCGTTTCCAGGCATACCATCGCCTTGCGGAACTGATTCCCGAGGACGAGGAGGTCAACCTCGAGTGGAACCACCGCAATTCGCGCGCTGCGCTGGAACTGATCCATGCCTCGGCCATCGACCACTTCCTGCTCAACGATTTCGAACTCTCGGCGGCGTTGTTGGAGAGGCTGCTGGAGCTCGATCCCGAGGATCATCTCGAAGGGAGCGAACTGCTGGCTTTCGACTATCAGGCCATGGATGAGCAGGAGTTGTTCGACGAAGTGATCAACGACGTTTCGGACAAATATCCCGGCCGCCAGCTGCTATTGCTGTGGTCGGCCTACCGCCGCGACGGCAAACTGCCTGAAGGGGAGTTGCAGCGTTTCCGCACGCGCTTCGCACCTTGGTTCGCCGAATTTACGGCCGACGAACATCCTGCCGACGAAAGCTATCTGAGTGACATCGGGGGCGAGCACCCCTCGCTCGGGGCGCAGGCCCGCGAACTGTGGCTTCAAACCGAGAATCTCTGGGTCCTCTGGCCGGGATTCATCGACGCCCTGCGCGCCGCCCGGTAAGATTTTTACCGTTCGTTGTAAATCTTCATCTTCTGTCCGCCGTATTCGTTCATCAACTGCGGATAGGGCAGTACGCCGTTTGCATCGGCCCACCGGAAATAGAGTTGCGCCATCCGTGCGACCCTGCGCGGATGGCGGGCCGCCAGGTCGTGCTGTTCGGTGCGGTCGTGCGCGATGTCGTAGAGTTCCCATCGCTGTCCGTTGTAATAGGATGCCACGAGTTTCCATCGTCCGAGACGTACCATGCGGTTTCCCTCGTGTTCGGCGAAGATCGGACGGACGGGCAGCCGCCGCCCTTCGGCGAGGGGCAGGAGCGAGATGCCCTCGGCCGGTACCGGCCGGCGCCCTTCGTACTGCGCGGGATATTCTGTCCCTGCGGCGTCGAGACAGGTGGCCATGATGTCGATGAGATGGCAGGGCTGATGGTCGATGCCGCCCGGGTGTTTCACCCGGCCGCCCCACCACAGAATGCTCGGAGACGAGATTCCGCCCTCGTGTGCGAAATGTTTGTAGAGGCGGAACGGGGTGCAGCAGACATTGGCCCAGCCGGTGCCGTAGTGGTGGTAGGTTCCGGGCTGTCCCATGCCGGCGAGTTCGTCGGCGGTGTGGATGCGGTAGTTCGTGCCGCTGCGGCCGTCGAACCCGAATTCGTGCCATTCGGCGCAGGCTCCGTTGTCCGAGAGAAAGAGCAGGAGCGTGTTTTCCAACTGTCCGTTGTCGCGCAGCGCTTCGACAAGGCGTCCGATGTTGCGGTCCATGATGTCGATCATGGCCGCATAGATGGCCATGCGGCGCGCCAGGTCGTGCCGCTGTTCTTCCGGGAGCTCTTCCCAGGCCGGCACCGGCCGTATGCGGTCGATGAACTGGCTTGCCGGCACTACACCCCGTCCGGCGGCCTGCTCCTCGTCGGACAGCAGGCCCAGACGGCGCAAACGCGCCTCCCGCTCCTCCCGGATCGCATCCCAGCCTTTCAGATAGACCTCCATGTAATGATCGATGCGTTCGCGGGGCGCTTGCAGCGGGAAATGCGGAGCGTTGTATGATACGTGCAGGAAGAGCGGTTTGTGCAGTTCGCGCGCCCGGGCGGCGAAGTCGATGGCGTAGTCGGTGATGACATCCGTGGCGTAAAAATCGCCCCGGGCATACTCCCGCCGGGGCGCTGTTTCGGGCAGCCGGACGTAACGTTCGGGATTCCAGTAGCTCATGGCGCCGTTGAGGAATCCGTAAAAATCGTCGAAACCGCAGTCTACGGGGGTATACGCCTTTCCCATGTGCCATTTGCCTGTCATGGCGGTATGATAACCGTCCGCTCGGAGCGCTTCGGCGATGGTGAGGTTGTTGTCCTGACGATAGCCCCGGTAGCCCTCGGGCCACGCTTCCCGGTGGTCGCGCACCATCTCGCCGATACCTACCCGATGGGGGTATAGCCCCGTCAGCAGGCAGGCCCGCGAGGGACAGCTGCGGCCCGAATTGTAGAGCTGCGTGAGGCGCAGTCCCTCGGCCGCCAGCCGGTCCAGTACGGGCGTTTCGATTTCGCCTCCGAAGCATCCCGGATCGGAAAAGCCGAGGTCGTCGGCCAGGATAACGACGATGTTGGGCTGTGTTTGGGCGGGTTGGGCCGATGCCGTTCCGGCGGCTGTCAGCGCGGCCGGGAGGAAGAGGGTCCGGGGGTTCATGGGCGGAGCGTGATGACGGTGAAGGAGATGCGGCGGTAGAGATCGTCGGTGTCGCCGTTTTCATAGAGCACGCCTACGCGGTTGCGGCCGAGCCGTACCAGATCGGAATAGGCCGACGGCCCGGGGCAGACGGTCGCCAGATGGTGCCATGTCCGGCCGTTGTCGCGGCTCTCGCACAGCGAGAGGTTGTGGCGCCGGCGCGGGTCGTGGGGGTTGCAGAAGAGCAGCCGCCGGGTGGGACGGCCGCCGCGCGTGAGGTTCAGCAGGCTTCCCTGACAGCGGGGTTCGACCAATTCGGGATGTTCGCCCCGGACGCTCCAGCTTGTCCCGCCGTCGCGGCTCACGGCGTACAGACGGAGGCTGTCGCTGCGTTCGTAGTGCCGCATGTTCAGCAGCAGCGAGCCGTCCGCGAGTTCGGCGACCGTGCTTTCGTTCCCGCCGCGCTGCGAAACGGCTCCCAACTGCCACGTGCGGCCCTCGTCGTCGGAGAAGAGCAACTGCGAATAGGATTCGACCCGGCCGTCGTTTTCCAGCCGTTTGTGGTTGGCCGGAACGACGATCCGCCCTTTGTGGGGCGCGCGGCGCTTGACGATGGCGTGGCACGGGCCGGTGGCGTACCAGGTCCAGCCGGGGGCCTTGACCCCGGAGGTGATCTCTTCGGGACGGCTCCACGTCCGTCCGTGGTCTTCGGAGCGGAGCACGAAAACACGCCGCGTATCGACGCTCGTGCGGTTTTCGATCTGCCGCTCGCGGTCGCAGCCGCGGTTCCACGTCGCCAGCATGACGATCCGTCCGCCGCCGAGAACCGCAGGAGCCGGATTGCCGCAGGTGTTGCCGCCGTCGTCCCAGACCGTCGTGATCGGGCCCCAGGTGCGCCCGTCGTCCTCCGAACGGCGCATCACGAGGTCGATGTCGCCGCTGTCGCGTTTGTCGTGCCGGCGCGCTTCGGCGAAGGCGATCAGTGCGCCGTCGTCCGTGCGGATGACGACCGGAATTCGGAACCCCGCATAGCCCGCCTCTCCTTCGGTAAAGACCGTGACCGCTTCGCCGACGACGGGGGCGGCGGACGCGGAGTTGCGGACGGACCTGCCGGACTCTCCGGCGGCGGTGGATGCGGCTGCCGCTTCGGCGGCCAGCGTCATGCCGAGGAGCATAACTCCCCCGACAAGGCTTCGCAAAGTCTGTTTCATGGTAATCGGTATGTGAACGGGTTGTTTACCGTTTGTGGCGTTCGAGGTAGATCGTGTAGAGCTTGAAATGCTCGACGATGGCGTGTTTGTAACCTTCGAGATCGCCGCGTTTGATGTATTCCAGCAGATGACGGTGGGTGATCAGTTCGCTGTTCTGGATAAGCTCCTGCTCGATGGGTTCGAAGATGTCGCGGTATTTCTCCTTGACGAAATCCAGCACCGGGTAGATGATGTCCTGAAACTCCGAGATGATGCGGTTGCCCGTGATTTCATAGAGCTTCGTATGGAAACGGTGCTCGCTGATGGGGGCGTATTTGTTGTTGCCGATGACCTGGCTCATCTCGACGATCTGTTCCAGCTCTTCGATGTCCTGCGGGGTGAGGTTGCTGAAAATGTTGTTGCTGATGCCGATTTCGAGCGCGATGCGGAATTCCAGGATGTCCCGCAGCGTCGATTCGTTCATCAACAGCGGATTGATGCAGCGCTTCATGCCGCCGAGCAGCGACGGTTCGCCCAGGATCATGCCTTTCTTGGTGCGTGAAACGATCATGCCGGTCATCTTGAAGCGGCTCAGCGCTTCGCGCAGGACCGGACGCCCGACGCCCAGCGATGCGGCCAGTTCGATCTCGTTGGGGATGCTGCTGCCCGGGCGCAGGCCCTTCTCCTTGAAAAAACGGATCAGGCTCTCTTCGACGCTGTCGACGAGCGTGGTGTTGCGGTTGTCCAGTTTCAGTACCTCCATCTGCGGTAATTTTCCGTAAAGATACGAATTATTTCTTTTGTCATGTCAAATTATTCGGACAAATCGAGGCCGGACCGCTCCGGTTCGTCATTCCGTCCGCCAGTCGAATTGCTTGGGGCGTTCGACCGTTTGGCGGTATTTGCGGCCGAAACGGTCCGTGACGGTCACTTCGAGGGGCGTGTCCGGGGCCGAGGCTTCGACCGAGAACATGTGCGGATTGGCCACGGCGCGGAAAGCCGTGGGGCGCGTAGGCAGCGCATCGCGGCGGATCAGGATGTAGAGCGGGTCTTTGGCCCACACCTGTTCGACTTTCAGGTCGCGGCCCTTCTCGCGCACGCGCAACGTCCATCGTTCGTCCCAGTTGTAGACGTTGATCAGACAGCGGTTGCTGCCCGGCTGGCCGCCGAACTCCCCGGGAACCCGGTTCAGGTCGTAGACGCGGAACTGGTTGCGGTCGGCCCGGTAGCCGTTGGGCTTGAACTGCCAGTCGGCGCGGCCGCCTCGGTAACGCAGAATCAGGTAGCCGCCGGGTGAGCCGTCTTCGCTCACCAGCCGGCTTTCGGGGCCGTTGATCTTCCACGACACGGCTGAAGCCGAGACGAGCGTGTGCTGGAAAATGCGGTCGGTCAGCGGGATATTGATGAACCGGTGGTTGTGCCCCGTCAGCAGGCGCACGTCGTCGAACTTCGCCAGCAGCGGCATGATCTGGTCGTGCAGGGCCCGCTGGTTCTCTCTGGCCGAGAATTCGGGGGTACCGTCGCTGCCGATGCCCGTCCAGTCGGCGACGGGTACGTGCATGCAGACGACGAGCGGAGTGCCGCTGCCGACGGTTTCCAGGTCGCGGCCCAGCCAGCGGAGCTGGCGTTCGTCGAGCTGGTAGTCGTTACGGGAGGGACGCCTGCCGTTTTTGAGCGCTCCCATGCGGACGATGGTATTGTCGAGCATGACGAAATGCACCTTTCCGAGGTTGAACGAGTAGTAGTTCGGGCCGATGATCTGGCGGAAAGGGCGCTGTGCGATGCTGTCCCACTGCGCATCGGGAATCTCCGGATCGACGAACCGTTCGTTGTCGTGGTTGCCCGGGACGTGGAAGACGGGCGAGGGGTAGGTTTTCATCACGTCGAGGTATTTCCGCAGCGCGAAGTCGTTCTTGTGCCACATGATGTCGGTGGTCATGTCACCCAGATGGAGCGAATAGACCGGACCTTTGGTGCGCTCGATCTCGTGCGAGATGTCGGGCAGGTACCATTTGCGGAACTGCGGCAGGTCGAGCTCCTCGGGATCGCCCCGGAGATGGGTGTCGGTCGAGACGAAGAGCGTGAAGTTGTCGTTGCTGCGTTTTTCGAGCTGGAAATCGATCACGTCGAGGTCGCAATGGGTCGTGTAACCGAAAAAACGCGGGATCAGGCCGTCGGCGGCCGTTTCGTAACCCCCGGGGATGGACATGAACACATATCCGCAGGGTTTCGCGGAGGACATTGCGTAACGTCCGTCGGAATCGGTCCGGACGACCAGTTCGCCGTCCGAGACGACGACTCCGGCGACGGGTTTCCCTTTGCAGGTGACCCGGCCCACGATGTTGGGTTTCTGTGCCTGCGCACACCAGGCGGCGCAGAGGGCGGTTAAAAGGAGCAGTTTTTTCATTTTCGTTTCGGTGAGCGGAGCGATCCGGAGGGAGACGCTCTGAAGCGTCTCCCTCCGACCGGTCCGGTTTTTTATTTTTCTTTCACGCAGCGGATCTGCATCGCCTGATTGCGGTAGCCGAGGTCCTCGGTGTCGGCATGAACCTGGGCCGTGCCGATGGCCGGAGCATACAGGAACGTATAACGGCCTGCCGGACGGAAATAGAGCAGTCCCGAGGCATAGGTCGTGGCCGTCTTCGAATATTGGTTGTCCCCGCCCGTGAACATCGAGCGCGACCAGTAGAATGCGGCGTTGTTCGATTCCACCACGGCTCCCGTGGCGTCGCGGCGTCCTCCGCAGGGGAAGATCAGCGTCTCCACGGCCGGGTCGGTTTCGTGCTCCGTCCAGAAATTCCGGGCGTCCGCCACCTTGGGGAAGTCGGCCGATGCGTCGGCTTTGAGCCGGTCGATGCGCAGGATGTTTTCGCCGCCCGTCATGTGATTCTGTGTATCCTTCTCATGGGTCTTGGTGTAGGAGGGCGGCGTCGTGGTCTGCGTGCCGCCCTGGTTGATCCACAGATAGCGGACGTACCAGGCGTCGGCCGTGCCCTTTTGTTTGATGCCCGAGTGGAACATGGTCTCCGTGTCTTTCGTGATGGCTCCCGATCCGTAACCTACATAGGGGTGCGTCACTCCGTTCGGAAGCACTTCGGCCGCTTTTTGCTGACCGTTGGCGAAGATCAGGGCGTTGTTGCGATAGGGCATGACTCCGGCCAGTTCCTCGTAGGTCGGCAGCCGCCATCCGGCGGGGCAGGGATTCGTCGTGACGGACTCCCAGTATTGGTCGAAGGAGCCTTCGACGCCCTGCGAATTCCAGTCCTGCGTTTCGCCCGTGTAGGCGATGAACGCCGGGCTGGCGAGGGCCTCCGCCGGGGTCATCTGCGCCGATACGGTCTCCACCTCGCCGGTTGCGGGGAAGGGCATCGTGCGGCCCCACTGGTAGAGGTAGCCGAAACTGCGCACGTCGTTGGCAAAAGCCTGCGAGGCTCTGAGCGTGGCGCCGATCGAACGGTCCATCCATTCCAGATCGCCGAATTTGATCGTCTTGATGCCTGCGAGACCCTGCTGGACGACCTTGACATTGCAGGTCGCACCGCCGGCATTGACGGCGAACGACGCCGTCCGGTCCTCGCCGGGGTTCTCTTTCAGCGTGCGGATACGGATGGCACCCTCCTTGACGATGACGGCGTCGTACCAGTCTTCCGATATGGTCCCGATCTCGGCCGAGCCGTCGACGTTGAGGATGTAGCCGATCGTGAAGCCGTAGTTCGGCTCGGGGGTGAAGGGCAGCGTCACGGTGTTCTTGTCCGAAAGCCATTCGCCCGTGATCTGGATGGCGTCCACTTCGGCCGCACCGCTGAAATCGGGCGACAGCACGGCCGTCACCTCCCCGCCCCGGTTGCGGAGCGTCAGTTTGTAGTCGTAATCGGCGTAGAGGGTGCTGGCGAGCGTGGTCTTGCAGACGAAATCGCTCCCCGAGAGAGTGCCTTTCACCGTGACGGCCGTTTGGTTGGCTGCCGCCGGCAGCAGGTAGAAAGCCCCGGCCTCCTCGCCGGCAGCGAGATCGGCGGCTGCGGTGTAGTCGGCGGTCGGCAGATCGACCGAAATGGTCTTTACGAAAGGATAGACGCTCGCCGAGGCTCCCGAAACGGAGACATCCGAGAGGACGATCTCGCCGGGAAGCGTGTTGCGGAGCGATATTTTGGCGACGGTCCGGGCCAGGCATACCGGCACATGGGCGTTGGCGGCACTGGCGATGAAGGTCGTGCCGGCCATGACGAAGGGGGCTGCCGGGGCTTTGGGTCCGGCAGGGGTCACGACAACGCTGCTGCGGAAATCGTCGAGCGCCGTGGCCGGGGCGCTTTCGGTCGCTTCGTCGAGCGTGACGAGCGTCGGAAGCGTGACGCTGCCGCCGGCATTACCCAGCACGAAGACATGCTTCTGTCCCGAGGTCGGAAGCACGATCTGCTCGTTGCCGATGCGGTAGTTGTGCGTTCCGGCGATCTTTTCCGGTTCCGCGGGGACGATTCCCTGCTTGCAGTATTGCAGGGCATTGGTCGTAACGTCGAAAATATAGATGTCGTAGCTCGTGACGGCCCGCTCTTCGGCCGAAGCGGCCGAGCGGGTCGAGATCATCGTACCGCTGACCTGCACTTCGACGCTCATCTCGGCCTGTTGCCGGTTGTTCTCCAACACGCTGTTCTCGTCGTGCAGTTCGGGCGAACATGCTGTGGCGAGGAGCCCGCAGAGGAGGCTTATGGTTCGTTTTTTCATGACTCGGAGGGTTTATTCGTTGATGTATTTTGCGATCGTCGCTGCCGGAATCTTGCGGAACGAGATCTGCTCGCTGTAATGCGTCGGTCCGTTTTCATAGAGTACGCCGACGCTGCCGTCGTCGAAGACGACCATGTCCGAATAACCGGATTTGCCGTCGGTGATCTGGTAAACGTCCGTTTTCCAGGTGGCGCAGTCGTCCAGACTGGCCCGGATCGAAAGATGGTCGCGGGTCGTGCTGTTGTTGCTGCTGGCCAGGATGACCGACGAAGGAACGCCGGTCGTATTGTAGTTTACGATCGATCCCTGGCATCCCGGGTCCGTGCGCAGCGGGTTCGGCGTATAACGGCTCCAGGTGATGCCACCGTCCCCGCTGACGCTCCATCCGCGCTGCTTTTTGTAGGCTCCCGTGCCGCGCATGTCGAGATAGATGCGGCCGTCGGACAGCTCGACCGGTACGCACTCGTTGCCGTAATGCAGCTCTTCGTCGAGTTCGAGCATGTGCCAGCTCTCGCCGTTGTCGTCGGAGTAGGCGACGTGCGAACCGTAGTAGTTTTCATCCTCCGAGTCGGCGGGTACGGCCGTTCCGCCGAACACCTGATATTTATGGTCGCAGCCGACGAGGATGCGTCCCTTGTGCTCGCCGGTCTTCAGCTGAATGGCGTGCCCGGGGCCTGCTTTGAAAAAGCCTGTCCACAGGTAGCGGCCGGGGTCCGAATTGCGGTTTTCGGTGAACCACTTGAACGGACCCGACCAGGTTGCGCCCTCGTCGTCGGAGTAGAAGCTGACCACGTGGTTGTGGTATCTCTGCGACTCCTCGAACGAGAAGTAGTTGCTTTTGAATTTCGCTTCGGTGGTTCCGGTGCGCGCCCAGCAGCAGAACACCACCAGACGGCCGCTTTCGGTCCAGACGGCGCAGGCGTTTCCGCAGGTGTTGTCCTCGTCGTCGAACAATACCTGCGAGGGGCCCCAGGTCTGGCCGTCGTCGGTCGAGACCCGGTAGACCAGGTCGATGTCGCCGCCGTCCTTGTTGGTCGAGCCGGTCTCTTCGCGGGCTTCGCAGAAAGCGATCAGCTTGTGCGGGGTCCGGACCAGTCCCGGAATGCGGAAATTGTGGATGCGTTTGGTGGGGTAGACGGCTCCCTTGTTTTTCCACAACACCTGTGTCGTCCCGGCCGAAAGGTCGGTCCCTTCGTCGAGATCGTGGGTCGGCGTGCCGAACTCGAAGGAGTCGCCGCAGGCGGCGGCCGTCAGGGCCAGCACGGGAAGCAGGAGGTTCAGTATTCTGGTTTTCATCGTGGCGTGTTTTTTAGTTGTAACCTACCGTTTGACGGATATTCGGATTTTCGTTCATGCAGGCGGTCGTGATGGGCCACAGCAGGATGTTGGTCTCGTTCTGGCGGCCGCGGAGCGATTCGATCTTCGTGAAGGCGTAGCCCAGGCGGATGTAGTTCCACCAGCTCTTGCCTTCGCCGGCGAACTCCTTCAGATACTCGGTCATCAGCGACTCCTTGAAACTGTGGTAGTCCGAGGCGGTGTAATAGTTGTCGATGCCGTAAGCCCGCTTGGCGACGCGGTTGAGGTATGTGAGCGCCGTCGGGACGTTGCCCCGTTCGTTCTCGATCTCGGCCTTGAAGAGCAACGCCTCGGCGTAGCGGTAGAGCGGCAGGTCGGAGATGAAGTAGCGCTTGTTGTCGGCCCACTTGCCGGCGAACTTGTTGACCCACGTGTAGCGGTAACCCTCCTCTTCATCGGTCCAGTCGCCGTAGCTGACCGGGGTGCGGGTGTCGCGCTCGTCCTTGTAGAGCAGCTCCACGAGGCTCGGCGAGAAGATGAAACGCTGGTCGTTGGCTGTCATCAGCTTGACGTGCGTTTCGATATGTTCGCTGGCCGAGTGGAAGCGGGTTTGCGGGATGAGATAGGTCTCGGCATAGCCGCCTTCGTACTCGCCCTGTCCGAAGTGGAGCGTGAGGATGATTTCGGCATTGTTCTTTTTCGTGATGTCGAAGATGTCGGCATAGGAGCCGATCAGGTCGAGCCGTGAATCCTTGAACACCTCGGCCAGAGCTTCGTCGGCGGCCGTGAGGGCGTCGTCGCCGCCTTCGCGGGTCTGGTAGAGCCAGAGATTGTAGTCGGCTTTGAGCATCTGCACAGCGCTGCGCGTGGCGATGGTGCAGTCGGCGGCCGATGCGGGCATCAGCCGGAGCGCATCGTCGATGTCGCGGGCGACCTGTTCGTAGATCAGTGCCGCGTCGCTGCGCGAAGGTTGCAGGTCGTTGTCGCTCGACTCGAAACCCTCCAGAAGCAGCGGTGCGTCGCCCCATACGCGGACGATGTTGTAATAGGTGTAGGCGCGCACGAAATGGGCGTTGGCCAGAATGAGGTTCTTTTGGTTTTCGTCCGAGAACGCGATGTCCGGCACATGGCGCAGGATGAGGTTGGCGTTGTTGATCGTCGTGTAGCTCGATCCCCAGTTGGTGCCTTTTGTTTCGCTGCTGTCGAGTGCGTTGTTGAACATCTTGTCGGCCGATCCCGAGCCGCCGGCTCCGTTGGTGAAGGTTCCGGCACGGTAGTCGCCCCAGTAGATCATGGCGGTCTGGAACGTTGCGCGGAACTGGTGGTACATGCCGTAGAGGGCTCCCGTGGCGTCGCCTTCGTCGAGCCACATGTTCGAAGTCGTGATCTTGCTTTTCTGGATGATGTCCATGTCGCCCAGGCACGAAGCGGAACCCGCTGAGACCGCGGCGAGCAGCACGAATTGTATGAGTCTGTTTTTCATGTCGGTTCTTGCTTGAGGTTGATTAAAAGATCAGACGTACGCCGAACGAGAAACGGCGGATCGGGGGATAGTTGTAGAATACGTCGCCGTCGTAGGTCGTTGACGACCCCATTTCGGGCGAAATGCCCTTGACCTCGGTGAAATAGCAGAGGTTGTTGCCCGATACGGTCAGCGTGACGCCTTTCAGTCCGACTTTCGTGAAGAGTTTCGACGGCAGGGAGTATTGCAGCGTGATTTCGCGCAGGCAGAGGTAGTCGCCCTTGTAGGTGAACGTGTTGGTCGCACGGCGGTTGTAGTTGTCGTTGCCCCAGTTCGAATCGTTGGCGTAGAACTTGGCGTACTTGGTTTTGTCGCCGGGCTTTTTCCACGCTTTCAGCACATCCTTGGCCAGCGCGTAGTTGTTGGTGAAGGTGCCGTAGAAGTAGCGCGAATAGGATTCGTCGAAGATCGAGTGTCCCGTGGCCCAGTCCAGATAGAGCGACAGGGTCCAGTTTTTGAGCCGGAACGTGTTCTGCAAACCGCCGGTGAAGGGCGGGACGGTGACTCCCAGGCAGAACTGGTCGGCCGTGGTGATCTGTCCGTCGCCGTTCCGGTCGGCCCATTCGTAGTCGCCGACACGTTTGGCGCCTTTCTGGGGCAGGCGCGACAGGGCGTCGTAGTTGGCGTTGGCGGCCTGTTCTTCGGTCTCGATGATGCCCGTGGCGACATAGCCGTAGAAGCGGTTGAGGGGTTCGCCTTCGGCGATGCCGCCGAAGAACGTGCCGTCGCCCAGGGCGATGCCGCCCGTGCGGTTCTTGTCGATCCCGTTGTCGGGCAGTTTGAGCACTTTGTTCTGCTGGTAGCTCAGCACGAGTTTCGACTCCCAGCTGAAATTCTTCTTCACGATGTTGCGGGTGGTCAGTTCCAGTTCATAGCCCCAGAAGCGGACTTTGCCCAGGTTGGTCCAGAACTTCGAGAAGCCCGTCGTGTTGGGCAGCTTTTGTTCGTAGAGCAGGTTGCGCGTGCGCTTGTCGAAGAAATCGGCGCTTACGTAGATGCGGTTTTTGAACAGGCCGGCTTCGATACCGATGTCGAGCTGGTTCGAGGTCTCCCATTGCAGTCTCTCGTTGGGCATCTCGGAGGGTTTGATGCCCGAGTTCCCGTTGTACATGTAGCTGGCGCCGTAGGAACCGTAGGCGTCGTAGATGCCCACCGAGGCATTGTTTCCGGTCGAACCGTAGCTGGCGCGCAGTTTGAGGAAATTCAGTTGGCGGATGCCGTTGAGCCAGGGCTCTTCGGTCAGCACCCAGCCGCCCGAAATACCCGGGAAGAAGCCCCAGCGGTCGTCTTTGGCGAATTTCGACGATCCGTCCTCGCGGAAGGTGGCCGTCAGCAGATACTTGCCCTTGTAATCGTAGTTGAGGCGTCCGAAGAATCCGATCTGGCATTCGGCCTGCTCCGACGAGGTGATGTCGTCGGGTTCGAAGACCGAGGAGCCGTTGATGGTGGTTACCTTGTCCGAGGTGCCGCCCGATCCGGCTACGCTGACCGTTTCGTAGTCGCGTTTCTGGTAGGAATAGCCGCCCATGACCGAGAAGTTGTGGTCTTCGGCGAACGTCTTCTTGTAGGAGACGTAGGCTTCGAGCTTCTGGCGTTCGGTCATGGTCTGGCCCCACGACGATTTCCGCGTGGCGTCGAAGACGTTGGCCTTGATGAACTGCTTGGTCTTCGAGTCGGTGCGGAAGAACGACCCCTGCACGTTGGCCGTCAGGCCGTCGATGATCTCCCATTTCAGGCCGCCGATGAGCGACAGGTAGTTTTTCTGATTGCTTCGGTCATAGTATTTGTCGTAGAAGAGCGGGGTTTGCGACGAGGAGTTGTAACCCTCGACCGGCGTGCCGTCCTCGTAGTAGGCGTTCATCGTCGGCGGATTGGCCAGCGCCCGGGAGATGGTGTTGCGCTGGTTGGCATAGGCTTCGGTGTTGGTGCGGGCGAAATCCACGCCGAAGCTGGCCGTCAGCCGTTTGGTGATCCTGGCGTCGAGGTTGCTCTTGAAGTTCACGCGGTCGTAACCCGTCGAGAGAGCCACGCCTTCGTCGTCGGTATATCCCAGGCTGGCCGAGTAGCGGACCCGTTCGCCGCCGCCGTCGATTCCCAGGTAGTAGTTTTGCCACCAGGCGCCGTTATAGAGCAGGTCTTGCCAGTCGGTGTCGCGGTACATGATCGTTTTCGAGGGGTTGACCGGGTCGGGCATCGTCCTGTATCCGGCGGGCAGCACATCCGTTGCGGGATCGTAATAGCGGGTCGAGAAGATGCCGTCGGGCTTGTTGCCGACACCGGCCGAGTGGGCTCCGTTCAGGTAGCTCAGGGCGTCGGATGCACGCGAAGGGATGTTCAGGTATTCGGCGACCGCCGTGCGGACGACCTCGATGTATTCGCGGGCGTTCAGGAACTCGATTTCGGTCTCGGTGTCCTGCCAGGCCCAGTTGGCCTCGAACGTGATGCGGGGAGCCTTGTTGTAACCGCCGCGCTTGGTGGTCACGAGGATGATTCCGTTCGAAGCCTTTGCTCCGTAGATGGCCGACGACGCGGCGTCTTTCAGCACGTCGATCGAGGCGATGTCGTTGGGGTTGATGGCCGAGAAGTCGCGTTCGACGCCGTCGACGAGCACGAGCGGGGAGTTCGAACCGTTGATCGACGAGCCGCCGCGGATCTGGTAGGAGAATCCGCCGCCGGGCGAGAAGTTGGTCTGCGTGACTTTCAGACCGGCGATCTTGCCTTTCAGACCTTCGCCGATGGTCGAAATCGGGATGTTTTGCAGCGCCTCTCCGTCGAGTTTGGCGATCGAGGAGGTCACCGACCGGCGCGACTGTTCGCCGTAGCCGACCACCACGACCTCGTCCACGGCGATCGATTCGGGCGCCAGCTCTACGTCGATACGGCTTTGCGAACGGGGGATGGCGACCTCCCGCGTCCGGTAGCCGATGAACGATACGACCAGCGTGGCGTCGCCGTTCGGCAGGTCGAGTGCGAAGCTGCCGTTCGAGTCCGTGGTGATGCCCTGGGTCGTGCCTTTGACGATGACCGAGGCTCCGACGACGGCCTGGCCCTTGTCGTCCGTGACCCGTCCCGTCAGGCGGTGGGTCTGAGCCCAGACGCTCATACCTGCGAACAGAAACGCCAGACAGAGGAGGCACCTCGATGCGACGCTCCGTCCTCCGTATCCGGAGTCGAAACGCCTCTTTGTGGTAGAGTTTTTCATTTGGCGGAAATTTTTGGTTTCATGATATAGGGTTGGTTATTGATTCATTTGTTTTATAAGACAAATGCGGCTGCGAAGAGGCGGTTAGGATCGGATTACGCACCGGTTTTCCGTTTTCCGTAGATGGTCAGCGAATCGGTGTCGCGGTTGCTGCGGGGGACGCAGAGGCTTGCCAGATAACCGACGATGAAACACGAAAGGAATCCGGTCGTGGAATAGAGCAGCAGGTTGACATACCCGCTGCGGGCAACGAGTATCTGTACGACAACGCTGGCCGCGATGCCGCACAGGGCGCCGAACGTATTGGCGCGCCGGGTCGTGAGGCCCAGCAGAAACAATCCGCCCAAACCGCCGAGCAGGATGCCGAGGATCTTCGAGAATTCGTCCCACAGCGATTTGATCTCCCACGAAGCCATTATCAATGCGAATCCTACGCCGACGAGTCCCAGTACGAGGGTCGAGAGGCGCGCCGTGCGCAGCAGCGCGCGGCCGTCGCGCGCGGCGGGGCAGAGTTTGCGGTGAATGTCCGTGACGAAAGCCGTTGCGGCGGAATTCATGCTGCTGCTGAGCGTCGACATGGCGGCGGCGAACAGACCGGCGATTATCAGTCCCAGTACGCCCGACGGAAGCTGGGTGCTGATATACCACGGCAGGATGGCGTCGCTGTCGCGGACGGCCATGCTCAGCTCCGCCGGGTAGTGGCGGTAGAAGGCCCACAGCGCCGTGCCCACCAGAAAGAAGAGGATGGTGGCCGGAATGGTCAGTGCGGCGTTGACGTAGACGCCTTTGCGGGCTTCGCGTTCGGTGGCGGTGGTCAGGTAGCGCTGCACGATGGTCTGGTCGGTGCCGTAGGTGGTGATGTTGGTAAAGAAGGTTGCGATCAGCACGGTCCACATCGTCGGCTGGCGCAGGTCGAAAGCTGTCGATCCGAGGTTGAATTTCCCGGCTGCGGAGGCCGAGGCGACGATGGTTCCGAGGTCCTCGGGGAGTTGCAGGCACACGATGACCAGCACCGTGACGGCGGCGCCCAGGAGCACGACGACTTGCAGGGCTTCGGTCCACGCCACGGCCTCGATACCGCCCATGAGCGTGTAGGCGAGGCTCAGGACGCCCATCAGGGTTATGCAGAGGAAGATGTCGAAACCCGTGACGACGTTGAGGGCGATCGACGGCAGCAACAGCACGACGCCCATGCGCCCGATCTGGAAGAGGATGAAGGCGATGCTGCACAGGATGCGCACGAGGGGATTGAACCGTGCTTCGAGGTACTCATAGGCCGTGGTGACATTGAGCCTGCGGTAGAAGGGGATGAACAGCAGCACGATGACCGGTACGGCCAGCACGATGCCCGAGTTGAAGAGCAGGTAGCTCCAGTCCGTGGCATAGGCTTTGGCCGGAATGGCCATGAAAGTGATGGCGCTGAGCGCCGTTCCGAAGATGCTCAGCCCGACGATGAACCACGGGATGCGTCCTCCTCCCTTGAAGTAGTCGTCGGAGGTCTTCTGGTTTTTCGAGAAGTACCAGCCGATGAAGGCCAGCGAAAGGAAATAGAGGGTGATGACGCCGATGTCGAGCCCCGTCAGGCGGTGGATGGTGCTTTGGAGCGTTCCCCGCAGCAGGACCGGGGTGCGCACCCCCGGGCGTATCTCGCCGCTTGTAATCAGGATGCCGTCGTCGTCCGGAAGGACGTTCGTCGTGACCGGAAGGTCGATTTCATCGGAGACTGGAACTTCCGTAAGGGTTTCCGTGATCGTGTGGTAGAGCCGCAGCATCCGGTCGTCGGAATTGGTCCCGTTGCGGCCGCCGATCAGCAGAATGTGGTTGGTGCCGAATGGCGCCGCCGTCCCGGCCATGACCGGGAATTCGCCTTCGAGTCGCTCCCAGCTCCCGAGCCGCGGGTTGTAGCGGTACCCGTCTTTGTGAACGGTCCAGGCCGAATCGCCCGAGAAGTCGCGGCCGCTGAACAGGTAGAAACAGTTGTCGAATCCGTCGCTTTGCGAAGCCGCTACCGCAAACGCCCGGGCCGGCCCGGGCCACGGCGGCAATTCCTGCCATCCGCGTCCGCGGTCGTGGAGATCGAGCATGAAGAAGTCGCGGGTGGCGGCGGTTCCCCCCCCCACCTGTTCGATGCCGCCTGCCACATAGATGCGGTGGCCGACCAAAGCCCCTGCGGCATTGGCCAAGGGGCGCGGGAGCGAAGGCCAGGGCGTGAAGCGGGGCCGGGCGCCGTCGAGTGTCAGGAGCGATACCTGATCCGTGCAGTCCGAGGCGTCGCAGCCGCCGATGCAGAGCACGCCTTCGGGCAGTGTGACCGAGATTCCGTAGGCCCGGGGTGCGGGCAGGGCGTCGCGGATGACTTGCCAGCCCCGGGAGGCGTCGTAGATGTACAAATCTCGGTGATAACGTTTCTCTCCGTTCGCTTCGGGGGTGCGGTCGGGGAAGTTGGCGCCGCCTGCGATCAGCAGTTTCCCGTCGACACGGCCCGAGAAGGCACCGGCTATTCCGATGTTGGGCGTCCCGTCGAGTTGCGGCAGGCTGAGCGAGGTGTCCCAGCGGATGGCGTCGGTTTCGGTCAGCTGCGTCGCGGGGACCCCGGCTGTCGAAACTGCCGTGCCGAGAAGCAGGAAAAAGGTCAGTATCAGGTTTCTCATGGGTCGGAAGAGGTTGGCGGGTGTCGTTATTTCGCGAAGCCGATCCGGTCGAGCTCTTCGCCCAGTCGGCGCATCTCGGACTCGGTGTAGGGTGCGAAGGGCAGCCGGCAGTCGCCGCAGTCGATGCCCAGATGGTTCATGATGGCTTTGCCGCCGCGGACGCCGCCCCCGTGACGGATGATGACGTGCACGATGTCCACCGATTCCTGCTGGAAGGCGCGGGCGCGTTCGATATCGCCTGCGAGGAATGCGTCGTAAAGGTTCCGGTAGGTGGACAGCGAATAATTATAGGTGCTGCCCACGCCTCCGCGGGCGCCTGCGGCCATGCCGCAGAGCAGCATTTCGTCGAAACCGTTGAGGATGTCGAAACGCCCGTCTTCGAGACGGATGCATTCGAGCATCTCCATGAAGTTGTTCGAGGTGAATTTGATGCCGTTCAGGTTGGGAATCGCGCGCGAGCCTTTTTCGAGGAACTCCTTCATCGGCAGGTTGACGCCCGTTACCGAAGGCATGTGGTAGGTGTAGAACGGAATCGGAGCGACGGCTGCGGCGATCGGCTTGTAGAAATCCACTAGCTCTTCGACGGATGCGGGTTTGAAATAGAACGGAGCGATGGCGCCTACGGCGTCTACTCCCTGTCCGGCGGCGTGACGCGCGAGCTCGATGCAGTCGGCCTGGCAGGTGCCGCCTACGTGCGCGATGACGCGCATGCGGCCTGCGGCGGCTTTGACCCACGCTTCGAGGACGCTTTTGCGTTCGGCGACGGTCATCGAGGTGCATTCGCCTGTCGAACCGCAGACGAATACGCCGTCGGCACCGTCGGCGGCGAGTTTGTCGGCATAGGGCTGGATTTGCGGAAGGTTGATTGCGCCGCTCTTGTCGAACGGTGTGAATACGGCTGGAATGAGTCCGGAGAGTTTAATCATGGTATGGGCGTTCATAAGTTTTTTTAACAATAAGCTGAATAATCCTATTTGTATTACAAATATAGTGAGATAAAATGAAAATCCAAAAAAGTCGGATGTTTTTTCGGATTTTCAGGAAATTTTCTGCGTAAGGCGTTTCCGCGGGCGGCCGTCGACCGGGCAGGGACTACGGCTTTTGGGTCAGCTTGTTGAAGCAGTGGCGGCAGATGGCTTCGTAGGAGTCCGTTTCGCCCAGAACAACCAGCTTCTCGTCGCTGGTGAGGCGGTGCGAATGGTGGGCGAGGTTGCCGCAGCGGACGCAGATGGCGTGGACCTTGGTGACATATTCCGCCGTAGCCATCAGGTGGGGCATCGGGCCGAAAGGTTTCCCGGTGTAGTCCATGTCCAGTCCGGCGACGATCACCCGCACGCCGTTGTTGGCCAGACGGCGGCAGACCTCCACGATGCTGTCATCGAAGAACTGCGCCTCGTCGATGCCCACCACGTCGACATCGGAGGTCATCAGCAGGATATTCTGCGGCGATTCCACCGGAGTCGAGCGGATGGCGTTGGCGTCGTGCGACACGACCTCCTCTTCGGAGTAGCGCACGTCGATGCGGGGTTTGAAAATCTCGACCCGCTGGTGGGCGAATTTGGCCCGTTTGAGACGGCGGATCAACTCCTCGGTCTTTCCCGAGAACATCGAGCCGCAGATAACTTCGATCCAGCCTTTTTTGCTGGCGTTTTCCAAAAACATAAGCTGTAAATAATATTCCTTTTAGTTCGTTTGGTTTTGTTCGCCGCCGCTCCGGGGCTGTCGGTCCCTGCGGCTTGGGACGGGTTTGCTATTTTCCGACCGCGCATTCGTCGACGCGGGTGATCCGGGCGCCGAGGGCGTTCAGGCGTCCGTCGATGTCCTTGTATCCGCGGTCGATCTGGTCGATGTTCTGGATGGTCGAGACCCCTTCGGCCGACATCGCGGCGATCAGTAGCGCCACACCCGCACGGATATCGGGCGAGGTCATGCGCGTAGCCCGGAGGCGCATCTGATGGTCGTGGCCGATGACGGTGGCGCGGTGGGGATCGCACAGGATGATCTGCGCCCCCATGTCGATCAGCTTGTCGACGAAGAACAGGCGGCTTTCAAACATTTTCTGATGAATCAGCACGGCGCCCTTGGCCTGCGTAGCCACCACCAGGAAGATCGACAACAGGTCGGGCGTCAGTCCCGGCCACGGAGCGTCGGCGATGTTCATGATCGACCCGTCGAGGAACGTTTCGATGCTGTAATGGTCTTGCTGGGGGATGTAAATATCGTCGCCCCGCTGCTCGAACTGAATGCCCATGCGGGCGAACTGCGCGGGGATGATGCCGAGGTTTTCGAACGACACGTTGCGGATCGTCAGTTCCGAGCGGTTCATCGCGGCCATGCCGATAAAACTGCCCACCTCGATCATGTCGGGCAACAGCGTGTGCTCCGTGCCGCCCAGCTCCCCGACGCCCTCGATCGTAAGCAGGTTCGAGGCGATGCCCGAGATGCGGGCGCCCATGCGGTTGAGCATCTTGCACAACTGTTGGATGTAGGGTTCGCACGCAGCGTTGTAGATCGTCGTGAATCCCCGGGCCATCACGGCGGCCATGATGATGTTGGCCGTACCCGTCACCGAGGCTTCGTCCAGCAGCATGTAGGTGCCGCGCAGCTCCCGGCCTTCGACCATGAAGAACTCGTCGGCGATGTCGAAATTGAACTTCGCACCGAGTTTCTGGAATCCGAGGAAGTGGGTGTCGAGCCTGCGGCGGCCGATCTTGTCGCCGCCCGGCTTGGGGATGTATCCCACGCCGAAGCGCGCCAGCATCGGGCCGATCAGCATGACCGAACCCCGCAGCCGGGTGCAGCGCTGGCGGTAGTCGTCCGACTGGAGGTATTCGAAATCGATGTCGCGGGCGCAGAAGGCATAGGTGTCGTCGGCGAGCTGTTCGACGACGACTCCCATGCGGCGCAGCAGCTCGATGAGCTGCATGACGTCGAGAATCTGGGGTATGTTCCGCACGACGACCCGCTGGGGGGTCAGCAGCGTGGCGCAGAGTATTTGCAGGGCTTCGTTCTTGGCGCCCTGGGGCGTGATCGCCCCGTGGAGACGGTGTCCGCCTTCAACTTTGAATATGGCCATAAGTTAAGTGTCGTTACGACTTCAAAGGTAGTAAAAAGTCGGATGTGTGCAAAACAGAATTGCGTGTACGCTCCGGCAACGTCGCCCCCTGAAAGGGGTGTTACGACCCTGAGATTAACAGGATTTCGGGTTTTTTGCCCGGCTTTTCGAAATATTTTCATGAAAAACTTTTGCGGATCACTTTTTTGTTGTACTTTTGCAATCCGTAAAAATGTTTGAAACAACAAAAATCAGATAGCTATGGCAATGAAGAGAACTTACCAGCCTTCGCGTCGCAAGCGCATCAACAAGCACGGTTTCCGTGCTCGTATGGCTACGGCTAACGGTCGCAAGGTGCTGGCTGCGCGTCGCGCAAAGGGTCGCAAGAAACTCACCGTATCGGACGAGTCGACGTTTAAGTACGCTTAATTTCTTGCAGGAAAGAATTAAGGGCCGGCTCTGTTGAGAGTCGGCCTTCTTTCATTTCCGATTTTACAGGGCACCTTTCGCACTTCGCCCGCAGGACGAAGCACAAAATTTGCTCCTCTAAAATCAAAAATCAGTTTTTGCTCATGCTTACCATCCGACAAGCCGCCGAAACCGACTGTCCGCTGATCCGCCGAATGGCGGAAGAGGTTTTTCCGGCCACCTACCGCGGGATACTCACTCCCGCGCAGTTGAACTACATGATGGAGTGGATGTACTCCGAGGCGAGCCTGCGGGAGCAGTTCCGCGCGGGGCATGCCTGGTTCATCGCCTCGTCCGACGGCGAACCCTGCGGTTACCTCTCGGTCGAACGGCAGGGGGAGGCGCTTTTCCATTTGCAGAAAATCTATGTCCTGCCCCGTTTTCAGGGCATCGGGGCAGGGGCGTTCCTGTTCCGGCATGCCGTGGAGTATATCCGGAGCGTGCATCCCGCACCCTGCCTGATGGAGCTCAACGTCAACCGTCGCAACCCCGCCCTGCGCTTTTACGAACGGATGGGTATGCGCCGCCTGCGCGAAGGGGATTTCCCCATCGGCGACGGTTATTACATGAACGATTATATCATGGGACTGGAGATACGATAAAGGGTTGGCCGTGGCCAACCCTCTTTATTTCTCCTCTGTTTTGAACAGGTCCGTTTCGCCCCGTTCGACTTTGCCGTGCAGGTCGGCCAACTCGGCGATCACCGGAGAGATATATTCGAGCGTATCCACGACAGCCTGTTTGTCGCCCTCGCCTTTGATGCGGTAGAGCATGGCGGCGTAAAGGGCCCGGAAGCAGAGTTCCGTGTCGCTCATTCCGGGATTTCCCAGCACGGCGCGCAGGCGCGGCAGTTCGGGTTCGAGACGGGCGTAGGTGGTGCGGTAGTGCCCGCCCACGGGGAGTTTCATCAACTGGAGGTGCAGGTCGTGGAGGTCTTGGATCAGATGCAGCGTGTGCTCCAGATGGCCTTTCTCCTCCTTGCCCTCCTGCCGGAGCAGGTTGGCGAGATCCATGTACCAGAGCAGGAAGACGTGCTTCTGCTCCTCGCCGATGTCCTTGCGGGGGGCGATGAGCGTCGAGAAGACCGCCTCGGGGCTGAACTGCAACGCCCGGAGCAGATCTTCCAGCTGCCACAGATAGAGGATGTATTCGGCGATATTCTCACGCCGTTTTGCTTTGGCGATATCCATATCAAGATTTTTTGAACCTCAAATATAGTCGATTTTTGCTGGATCACAAAATCCTGCAGTCCCGGAGCGCCGGAAAGAGGGGCTGGCACCGGACCCACCCCCTCTCTATCGGGCTATTAGTCGATCCTTTCTGCCAGAAACTTGTCGGCGATCGAACACATGAAGTCGTCGTGCAGGTATTTCGAGATGCTCGATTGACACCGGGAGACAATCTGTTTTGAAGCCCGGAACCGCTTTCCGCTCGTCGTGGTCAACTCAATGGTAATTGTCGCCGATTGCTCCATCTCCGCATCCGCAGTGAGTACCCCGACTGCCGGAACATAGGGATCGTTGGAAACCCATGCCACTAAAGGGAGAGTTTCTCGAGGTGACATGATCTGTCCCGAAGCATAGAATCCCGGATAGTCCGGGCGCATAAAGAACAAATCATTCAACTCGCTCCCGGCCGCTCTGCCGCAAAAGGGGGTATCGGCCGTGATACTTAGCGAAGCCACTCGGTCGTTTCGGTATTCCACCAAATCGGGAAGGACCGGACCATCGTACTTTCCATCGGTTCGGTGCTCTTCTTTATAAACCCTTTCTGCTTGTTCCGGGATCGAGAGGTAAATGGGGTTGTCGTAAATAAGAAAGATATAACAAGAATTTTCATATGCAGCCTCCAGTTCCGGAATCGCTCGGTCGATCTGCTGCCATGTTTCGGCATAGGCATATCGGGCATCGATTCCGCCATGCATCAACTGATTGTACGTCGTGAGGATGATTCTCAACGAGCCGCTCTCCGTGGTCGGCTTCATCCAGACATAATTGACATCGCGGGGTGCGAAACTCAGATAATATTTCGGCGTGGGAGCCGGTCCGTCAAGATTTCCTTTGCATCCGCATAGCAGCAGCAGAAACGATAAATGTACATATTTCATTGCTTTGGTTTTATTTGTGTCCGGTTACAACCAACATTTTGCGTTTCCATTTGTAATTGGATGTGTTTACTTTCCATTCGCCATCGGCCGCGTACCACATTTTTAACCGGAGTCCAGGTTATTAGTCAACCCTTTCTGCCAGAAACTCGTCGGCGATCGAACACATGAAGTCGTCGTGGAAACCGTCCGGGAAGATTTTTCGGTACGATGTTTCAATCTTCTGGGAAGCGCGGAAATGTTTTCCTCCTTTCGTTGTCATGTCAACGGTGAGCGTTGCCTGCAGCTCGTCGTCCGTAAGAGGCTTGTTTTCGATAAGGTCGATTATTGCGCATGCCGGCACGACCATATTTTGAGCTGTGATTTTGTCCAAAGAACGTTTGCGGCCATACTCTTCGCCTATATATGTGCCGTTTACTTTACTCAAGACGGGGAACCAACAGGGAAATGTCTCAGCATCAAAGATTTTGAACCTACTGTTTAGCAACTCTCCTGGCTGCACTCCGAGAAAGGGCCTGTCGGCCGTGATACGCAGGGAGGCTACTTCATCCGTGCGGTACTCGGTCAGTCGGGGCAGTACGGGTCCGAAATATAAAATATTGGGGTTGTGTTTCTCCGTTTCGACATACTCCGCCTGCTTCTCGAAGGGGATATAGGCCATCCGCCATCTGGCCTTTTTAATATTTTTTAAGTCGGCTTCTATTTCGGTAACCGGTGAATCGATCCTCTGCCAGCTTTCGGCGTAGTCGGGACCGTTTTGCAACTTTTGATTGTATGAACTGATCACGATCTTAAATTTTCCTTCCTCGACCGAAGATCTTACCCATACATAATTGGCATCGCGTGGTGCGAAACTCATAGATACGGTAGGGGGAGGAGCGTCATTGTTAGCCGATTTGCAGCCCGACAGGATGCCGGCAAGCAGCAGTGTGATGATAATTTTCTTTTTCATGGCAGTTTGATTTTTCCGTTGTTATCTGTGTCCGGTGACGACCAGCATTTTCCGTTTCCATTTGTAATTGGATGTGTTTACTTTC
>OIWQ01001238.1_pt1 | contig 31379 bp, 25 predicted proteins | sample 1587571 | NCBI WGS metagenome assembly OIWQ01 (sample SAMEA3888910, study PRJEB22519) | human gut metagenome | biome: human gut; feature: human-associated habitat; material: faeces | place: Denmark | collected 2010 | reverse complement strand
GGATCGAGATATCGAACGTACCGCCGCCGAGGTCATACACGGCGATCTTCATGTCGCTCGACTTCTTATCCATACCGTAAGCCAGCGCTGCGGCCGTAGGCTCGTTGATGATACGGCGCACCTTCAGGCCCGCGATCTCGCCCGCCTCCTTCGTAGCCTGACGCTGCGAGTCGGAGAAGTAGGCCGGAACCGTGATGACGGCCTCCGAAACCTCCTGGCCCAGATAATCCTCGGCCGTCTTCTTCATCTTCTGCAGGATGATGGCCGAAATTTCCTGCGGCGTATACTGCCGTCCGTCGATGTCCACACGCGGGGTGTTGTTGTCGCCTTTGACGATCGCATAGGGAGCGCGCGCGATGTCGGCCGAAACCTTGTCGTAGGCCTCACCCATGAAACGCTTGATCGAGAAGACCGTGCGCTTGGGGTTGGTGATCGCCTGACGCTTGGCGGGATCACCCACCTTACGCTCGCCCTCGGCCGTGAACGCCACGACGGAAGGGGTCGTGCGGTGTCCCTCGGAGTTGGGTATTACAACGGGCTCGCTGCCCTCCATCACTGCTACGCAGGAGTTCGTAGTTCCTAAGTCAATACCAATAATCTTTGCCATAATCGTAAATATGTTTTAATTGTTATCTATTTCCTTTTTCGCACTCCGGGCCTGCTTTCCAGCCCCGGTCGCGGGTTATGCCCAAGATTTGAACAAAGGTTGTACCAAACGGCAATCCCTGCCAAATTGTCAGCCCGATGGCAGAAAAATGCCATACGCCGGGTCACCGCACGGCATTTTGTCACCCGGCTAAGAGCCGGGATTCAGGATGCGACAGCCTGCCGAAATGCTCTCCATCCAAATTCTGCGCTCCCGCCCGCGTAAGACGCCAGTTTAGGGGCGAGGGTCTGCCAGGGCGCGCGCTATCCGATTCTCGCCCTCCCCGTCATTGCGAGGCAGCGCAGGTGCCGTGGCAATCCGATTGAATGCCGCGACCTCACAACGCTTCCAACGGATTCCCACGCTCGCTTCGTTCGCTCGGAATGACCTCCCCTACCCACGCAAGACGCACCTGCCGTATCCGACGGGGTGTTTTTGATTATCGCGGAGCAGATTTCGTCATAACGCAGTTCGTCCCGGACGGGACATACAGAGGTATTTCCCGTCCGGGGCGGACAAGGCAGGGCGAAAGGCGCCCGTGAGAATCGAAAAAAAGCCTGCGAAATGCAGGCTTTCCCCGGCGGATGCCGGACTTAATCGCTATAACTTTACTCGCTCAGGATACGCATTGCAACGTCGAGAATCGTCGTGTCGTCCAACGTGACGACGCCCCCGTCCGGACCCGGTTCGAAATGCACGCCGACACACTCTTTCGACTCGTGTTTGCCGCCGAAATAGTTCCGGACCGTCTCCACGTCGATTCCCAATTCATCTGCAATGCGCTGCGAACTGCCGCTGGGCAGCCTGTCCTTGATACGTCGCAACTCGTTAAATGTGATAATCATATCCCTTGAATTTTTGGTTGATGGTTCTGCACAACTAAGTTAGTACAATTTTGCGTAATTGCAAAATTTCTGCCTGAAAAAGTGCAATTAAAGTGAAACGCGCGCGAAAAAGAACGGAAGTCGCGCCGGGGCAAAAGAAAAACCCCGCCGAAGCAGGGTTTTCCATAGTCCGAAACCGTTGTGCGACACGCGGATCAATCCTCCGCCGGCTCGATGTAGAACTGGTAGATCAGCGGCGCGAAAGAGGGAATTTCCGTCGTCACGGTCGTCGTGGTCGTGGTCGTGCCCGTCGAACCGTAATCGTAGCCGTAGCCCCCGTAATAACCGCCGTAATAGCCTCCGTAGCCCAGACCGCCGTATCCGTAGTAATCGCCGTAATAACCACCGTAAAGGCCGCTGTTGCCGTAATACAGCTGCGAATAGTTCAGGTAGTTCAGATAATCGTAATAGCTCGACGAATAACCGTTGCCCGACGACGAGGTGGTCGAACTGCCGCTCTTGCCGGTCGTACCGTAGGCGTTGGTCGAGGTGGTGACGAAAGCCGCCCACTGGCCGTAGCGCAGGTTGGGCACCGTATAGTACCACGCCGTTAGATCGCCGCCATCTTCCGGCTTGTAGGACTTCACCGTACCCTCGGTATAATTGCCCGCCCCGTAGATGATCTCCTTCACCTCGTCGATATTCGTATCGAAGATGAAGCCGTCGAGGAAACGGCCGATATACCAGATTTTGGCCGTACCGTCGAGTCCGACCGAATCCGATTCGAGTTTGTCGACGCCCTCATAGGCCTTGTAGTCGTCGCCTTCGCCGTGGAAACGCTTTACCAAGGCATCAGCAATATCTTTCTCCAGATCGGAACCATTATAAGGCTCGTAACCGACATTATAGGGCTTGTTGCTGACGTTATTCTCCGGGTCGGAGAACGTAAACGTGAACTTGTCCCCTGCCAGCGTCTTGGCCGGATCGTATTTGACATTGACATAGAGCTGCGCCACGGTGTCGCACGCGCTCACCCACCGCTCGCTGCGGTTGTACGGATGCTTCCCGTCGTTGGGGTCTGTCGGTCGCTTTTCGGTACCGTCTTCGCCGTCCTTGGTGAACATCACCATTCCGCCGTTCTCTTTGGCAAAAGCGTCGACCAGCGAACCTTCGGCTTCCAACGGGTTTTTGTCGATGCCGACAACCTCCATCTCCATGATAAGGGGACGCTTGGCGCTGAGCGAATACTGACCCTCGTAACCGCCGTCGCCGCCCAGACCGCCCGAACCGACGACACGCGAAGGCATATAGAGACGTACCTTGGCACCCTCGCGCAGCAGGAATTCCCGGTCGAGATTATTGTCTTTTGCATACTTCTCGCCCAGATACAGCGTATTGCGCATGGCCAGGTATGTGCCCTCGATCAGACCGGCGTTCGCAGTGCCGCAGTAGCGGTAATAAGGCACGTAGTGGGTGTATTTGGTGAAGGTCCCGAGCTGATAGGCTTCCGAAGCGCGGCGCGTGAGGGCGATGTTACCACTCAGGTCGCGGCCCGAGAAATCGAACTTCACCCAGCAGATCGTATCGTTCACCGGCTTGGCATCGGCCTTGCCGGGCTCGAGCACATCGACGTAATAGCCGCCCTCGGTCTGGTAATTTTCCAACAGTTCGGGATGCTTCTGCGTCATATACGCCTCGAGGGCCTGGTCCTCGAACTTATCGTACGACTCGGTCTGCTCTTTGGCACAGGAGGCCAGCAGCACGATGCAGGCTGCCGGGAGGTACAGAAAACGGGTGATCAATTTCATATTTTGTTAAACGGTTCTTTTTCGGGTTTGTTTATTCGACGGATTCGACCCTGAAATACCACGCGACCGGGCTTTCCCGCGGGATCGTCGTGAAATATTTGTCGCCGAAAGCCTCGTTGTAAGTCATGTATGCCTCAACCTCGTCCTTCGCGCGACAACCAAGTAACGCATGCCGGAGCCCTTTTAGTATGTCTCCGCGCATATCGAGCGTCAGCGGCTCGAACGACCAAGCCCCGGGCGTCAGCCCCAAGTCCTCATAAGCCTTCAGCAACAGCGGATCGTTCGAGTAGAACGGAAACGTGGAGTCCGTAATGTTCGAATAGCTGAAAACGTAGGCCCGGAAAGTAATGGTGACTTTCGAATCGGCCGTAACCTCCGGATCGGACTCCCGGTCGGGACGGTAATAATTGACGATATACCGGTAGACCGTGCTGCCCGCCGTGGTGTAGAACGGCAGCTGCCCGTCCTCACCGACCGACGCCTCGGGGATGAGCGCCGGGGCGTGAGTCTTCTCGAGGTACGAGACGATCTTCTGGCGCTGCTCGGGAAGGATGTCCTTCTCCTCGGAGCAACCGCTCAACAGCACGGGCAGGGCCAGGCTCAACAGGGTGATAAGTCGTTTCATCGGCATATAATCGTGCAAATTTACATAAAACAATCCGATTTATGAACAAGAAACGAAAAAAAACGTCCGCCTGGCATGCCGGCGGACAAAAAAAGAAGGAGAACCGGAATCCCGGCCGTCACTTCCGTCTGTAATAATCCTTGTGCGGGTCTTTGAGTCGCTGCAGTTTACGCTGTTTCCACGCGTAAACGAGCATCGCGAACACGATACCTGCGGCGGCGACACCAAGGAGGATAAAAATAAATCCAACGGGAATTCCTTCCATAAACACAAAAAATAGGTGAGGCAAAACATTTTGATTAGGCGGTGCAAATATAGCACAAATAATTCGCCCAAACAAAAGGAGGAGCAAATTCCGGCACACTTTCCCGCAAAAGGACTTTTTCGTGTTAAAGGCCGGACTTTTTGATCCTACAAGCGTTTGAGAGCCGCACGAATCAGCTCTTCGACCGAAGCCCGGGGAAGTTCGCGCATCACGGCGCGCAGGACCTTCTCGGCAGCGGCGCGGGCGAATCCCAGCATGACCAACGCGGCGAGGGCCTCGTCGAAACAGCCTCCGTCGGCTCCGGCCAGGGGAGCGTCACCCGCCGCATCGGCGCCCAGCACGGCCAGTTTGCCGCTCAGCTCGACGATGATCTTCTGCGCCGTTTTGAGGCCCAGCCCTTTGACGTTCTTCAGCAGCACGGCGTTGCCCGAGGTGATGATGCCCTGCAACTCGTGCGGCGAGTAGGTCGAAAGGATCATGCGGGCCGTGTTGCCGCCCACGCCCGAGACGCTTATCAGCAGGCGGAACACCTCGCGCTCGACCTTCGTCGAGAAGCCGTAGAGCAACTGGGCGTCCTCGCGCACGACGTAGTGCACATAGAGTTTTGCCTCGGCGGCGTGCTCGACGGCGGCATAGGTTTCGAGCGAAATATGGAGGTAGTAGCCTACCCCGCCGGCATCGATAACGGCATAAGCGGGAGCGACTTCGGCGACGGCGCCTTTGATGTATTCGTACATGAAAATCAAATTTTAATGCGGGTTGGACAAAAGTAAAGATTTTTTTTTACCTTTGTGACTCAAACGCAGAATAATTAACTTTTCAAATAGAAAAACGACATGAAAAAAACTCTCTTTCCGGCGCTGGCTGCGGCTCTCGTCCTCGCGGCCTGCGGCACGAAAACCGCAGAGCAGACCGGGGATGCGGCCGAAGCGGTTGCACAGCAGGTCATTTCGAGCGACATCGCATACGTCCAGGTCGAAGCCGTGCTGGCGCAGTGCGACCTCTACAAGACCGAAGGCGTAGCGCTCCAGGAGAAGACCGAGAAGGCGCAGAAGAGCTGGGCGCAGCGTGAAAAGGGACTTCAGGCCGAGGCCGCACAGCTGCAGGAGAAGTACCAGAAGGGACTTATCACCTCGCGCGACGCGCAGACCCAGCAGGAGAACATCCAGAAGAAGGCCGAGTCCTACCAGGCCAACGCCCAGAAAGAGGCCCAGACGCTCGACGAGGAGAACTACGTGTTCACCAACCGGGCCCAAGACCTGCTGCAGCGTGCCGTGCAGGAGATCAACGCCGACAAGAAATACAAACTGATTATCAACGCCACGGCGCTCATCGACGCCGACACGACGCTCAACATCACCCCCACCGTGCTGGCGAAGGTCAACGAGCTCTACGCTGCGGACAAGAAAGCCGAGAAGAAATAGCCACCGCAAAAATCGATATACCGGCTTCCCCGCTAAACGGAAGTCGGTATTTTTTTGTACCTTTAGTGCCGCAACGGCACTTTTTGGGGGTCGGAAGGTTTTGCCGGACCGGATGCGGTTCGGTTTTGGCTCCGGCCGATTTTTTTTGTACCTTTGTAAACTAAATAACGCCGACAAACAATGGGATTCGTTCCGTTCACATTCGTCGATTTTATCGACATCATCCTGGTTGCCGTCATCATGTACTGGATATACCGCATGACGAAAGGCACCAATGCACCGTACATCCTCTCGGGAATCATCGCCATCTACCTGCTGTGGGTGGTCGTGCGGGCATTGAACATGGAGTTGTTGTCGACCATCCTCGGGCAGCTGATCTCGGTGGGGGCCATCGCGCTGATCATCGTTTTCCAGCCCGAACTGCGGCGCTTCCTGCAGATGATCGGCATGCGGCAGAAGCATTTCAATTTCATCTCGCGCATCTTCTCGACGGGTGAGGACACCGTGCAGACCAACGTGGCGCCCATCGTCACGGCCTGCCGCGAAATGTCGGAGACCAAGACCGGGGCCCTCATAGTCATCGGCCAGCAGAGCGACCTGCGGCTGATCGCCGAGGGCGGCATCGCCCTCGACGCCAAAGTCTCGACGGCGCTCCTGAAGAACATTTTCTTCAAAAACGCCCCGCTGCACGACGGCGCCGTACTGATCGAGGGCGACCGGATCGTGGCGGCCAAGTGCATCCTTCCGGTGACGCAGAGCGACGTTCCCAAGTCGTTCGGCACGCGCCACCGCGCAGCGATCGGCATGAGCGAGATCTCGGACGCCATCATCGTGGTCGTCTCCGAGGAGACGGGCGACATCTCGATCGCGCAGGGCGGCGAAATCCGCCTCGACATCGACCCCGTCCGGCTGCAGCAAACCCTGCAGCGCTACCTGACGATCAATTCACGCAAACGCTCGAAAAAAGAGGTCGCAGAATAAACGCAGGCTTAAAAGCCTGTTCTCAGAGGCAACGGTACGACAAAGAGCTAACCACCCGGCCCACGCCCCTAATTTTGAGGGCAATACATCAAAAAATGCGGATTTCCCGTTCCGCGCTCCCGCAACAGCCCAAAATACCCAAAACATAAATTATGCTTTATCCATCCCAAACGGCCCGCCTCGCACTGCGCGCATGGCGGGAGGAAGACCAGCCGGCTTTTGCCGCCATGAACGCCGACGCGCGAGTCATGGAGTTTTTCCCCGCACCGCTGACGGATGCGGAGTCGCAAGCCCTGATGGACCGCATCCGCGACGAGTTCTCGACCGAGGGATTCGGCGCCTACGCCGTGGAACGCCTTTCCGACGGTGAATTGCTGGGCTTCGCCGGACTGCACCGCGTGACCTACTCCGGCGGCATGGAGGGGCAGGTGGAGATACTCTGGCGCCTGCGTCACGACGCCTGGGGACAGGGTTACGCCACCGAAGCGGCCCGGGCCTGTATCGCGCACGCCGCGAAACTCGGCATCCCGGAGCTTATCGCCTTCGCCTACGTCGGGAACCAACGTTCGCTGAACGTGATGAAGAAACTCGGCATGGAGTGCGTCGGGGAGTTCGACCACCTCGGCCTGCCGGAGGGCCATCCCCTGCGGAGACACGCCCTCTACTACATCCGGACCGAATAACGCAAAAGTCCGCGGCCCCTCGGGTCGCGGACTTTTGCATTTAAAGGCTGCGATACAACTCCTTATCAATCGTGTACCGGACGCACGGTGAACCCGTATGCGTTGTTCGTACCGAGGTTGATGTTAATATTGTCATTTCGATTATCCAGAAAAAACAGTGAGGACTGGTAGGTAGTTCCCGAAGGCACAAAACCGGTCGTCGTCACGAACGTCACGTCAGCGAATGCGGGCCATGTCGTATCCTCCTGCATATCAACAGGAAATGGCGGACTCTGGGGGCTGTTAAGTCCCATGTCGCGCAGACCGGTCGCCGGAAAGAAAATCTCGGGACCGCCGGCGGTATCGTTCAGGGAAAGTTTCCAGCCGATCCGATAATTGGTTTCCGGATCGAAAACATTTTCGATTTTATAGGGCGAATTAATATCAGAGAAATTAGTCGTTCCGGCCTTGGGCCCGAATGCCGCAAAAGCATTGGGTGCAGGAATATGATAGCCGGCAGGGCACGGATCGTAGATGGTTTTCGTAACCTCAAATCCATTCGGAGCATTGAATGACCCCGTTTGGGAAATCTTATCGAGCTGCGAATTCCAATAGTTTATAATCGTTTTAAGACCGTTGGGCGTCCTCCCCTCGCCGCTGTGCCAGTGACGTCGGAAATAAAATTCATCCGAATCATCTGACAGCATGTTATGCTTAAAGAAGACATAGGGCATCCGAATCGCTTCGCCGATCGTCGCTCCGATCGGTTTTCCGAGTTCATTCTTGTTATCCTGCTGCCGGAACTTATACTCCTCGTGATCGACGTAATAAGGCTTGTCGATCATATTGAACTGCGTGTCGCTGCACGTCTTGCCATCCTTATCCACATACGTACGGTTTTCCGCCGCATCCCGAACCTCCTTGGTATAGATGCCCGGAAGCATGGGCTCCTTGCGGCCCCACTGGTAGTAGGTGTTGTCGCCCGCCATCGACGCAACGATCTCCGGCTGGGTGAATTCCCCTTTGACATCGACGTTTTTCGTCGTATTCTTCCCGTCGGGAAGCGTAAAGACGAAGCGGACGCGGAACTTGCGGGCGTCGTTGCCCTTGCGCGGCTCGCAGAAGCCCAGGTTGCAGGGCGCAAAGGCAACGCTCGTCGGTCCGTCGACTCCTTCTTTGGATGTCGTCGCCGTCAGGTCCGCCGATCCGTCCCAGATATAATGGGTGGCCCAGATGTGCCAGCTCCAAAGGATGGTTCCCTCGCCGTCGCGCACGGCGATAACGGCATTTCCCTGCGTCAGCCGCTCCTCGGCAACCCGGAAGCGGACTTCACCGCCCTCGTATTTCACGTCGGTCACCAGTCCGGGAGCGTCCTGCCACACGAGCACGGCATCGGCCACGCCCGGAATATCGGGACTCGAAATCGGCAGGTCGTTATGATCGACGAAATGGGTCAGGATATATTGCTTTGTAGAACCGCTCTCAGAGCCAAGATACTTATAGGATTTCTCCCCTGCCGTGCGGGCGTTGCCGTAGACCGTCGGCAGACTATAGTAGCCGGGGCTGTGCACGAGGTAGCAGTTCGCGGTCTCGCCGCCTTTCGTCAGATCGTAGGGAGCCGATTCCGATCCGAGATGTTCCGCAAGCTGCTCTTTCGAGAAATAGGCCCGCTGCGCCGTAAAGGAGGACTGCGGGTCCAGCTTCAGCCGTCCCGCGACCTTCGCTGCGGGATCGGCCCCTTCCGACGGCGCCTTGTCGGGCACCCACCCGCCCTGGGTCCAGGTCTTGCCCTCGTCGGTGGAATACTGCACGACGTAAGGCAGCGCGACGGTGGCCTCCGGATGGTCTTTTTGCACCACGCGGGCATAGGCCGCAAGCTGCACGCCGGAGAGATAGCCGTTGATATGCACCTCAGGTTCGGAGGTTTCGATTTCAACGGTGGGTTCGATGACGATTCCCGTCGACGAAATCGAATAGGAAACCCGGCGTCCCGCGGGCCATTTCTTACCCCCGAGCGAAGCGGTCAGCGTGCGCTCCTTGCCGGTCAGGTCGTCGGTGAAAAAGACTTTCAGCTCCGCTTCGTCGGGCAACGTCTGCGGAAGCATCAGCAGGGTCAGTTTCCCGTCCACGAGAGGGGTTCCGGGCTTGGCATAGGCATTATCAGCGTTCTCGTCCGACTGATCCGGCAGTTCGACCGTGTTTACCACGGTGAACGTGCCCTTATCGCTGTGTCCGGACCAACTGCCGCTGCCGATAACGTGCGTTCCGGTGCGCCAGACGCCCGAGAACTCGACTTTCGTCACCGTGCCGCCGAGCATCGCATCGCCGGTTTTGACGGTGACGGAGGTCAGGACATGGCCGAACTTCAACTCCACGGGAGCGCTCCCGCTGCCTGCACAATCGGCCGTTGCGGCCATGATGTCGAGCTGGTCCTCCGTCTTTAAGGGAACGGTATAGGTGATGCGGGGCAGGCCGCCGTCGGCCTGCTGCACCTGCCGGAGAGCTCCTTTGAGCCGCTCGTCGGACGAATGGGGCGCATAGGCGAAGAACCGCAGGCGTCCCGAGCCGGGACGGTAGAGTTTCTTCCCGTCCCACGTGCCCGAAGCGGTGCGGACCATCTCGATGTCGTGGGCGAAATTGGTGGTCAGGCCGTCGGTCGCCCCGTCCGCGGGAAAACTCCCCGTATAACAGATGCCCGAAAGACCGAACGAATCGTGAAACTCGCCCTCCGAACCGATCTGCACCCCGCGGGTCGCGGCGTCGCTCCCGCCCTGCGTCTCTTCGGAGACGACAGGCTCCGACACCTCCGTCACGAGGTAGAGCGGCTGCATGCCGTCGGGACACGCCAGTTCATCGACGGCGATCGTCTCCGCACGGACCGGGCGGACGGGCGTACCGTCGACCCAGGTGTCGGGAACGCCGACGCCGAACGTCATGGGTGCGTTCGGATCGGGAAGCTGCCCGTCGAGCGCATCTTGCGTACACGACGTCGCCGCCCATGCCGCGCAGGACACGAGGACCCCGCACACCATGCGGGAAACAAAACGGCGACCGTGTGAATGTCGTATTTGCATGATCGGTAAATTATTCGTTACGAACTGATTACAACGCCGTCCGGACACCCCCGAAGGAGCGTCCGGCCCGGAGCGTCGTTCCCGGGATCCGGGAACGGCAAATTTCAGCAGATTTACGGCACAGGAACCTCGGGGGTTTCCGTTACACCTGCATCGGTCCACTCTTCCAGCGTTACCGTGAACGAGATCGGATCGTCCAGCACCGTATCGCCGATGTTTTTACCGTCCGGTATCTCGGTGATGACATCATCCCCGAGGGGGAACGGCGCGGCAGGGGTCGGAGGATAGATACCCGCACCGCTCTGGGTGCCGCAGAATTCGAGGTTGTAGACGTATTTCTTGCCCGGCAGCCATTTGGTGTCGATGGGCACGCAGGTATAGCCGTAGGCATTTGCATTGTACTCTCCACCATCGGGAATAACGGGGAAGAGCTGGTGGTAATGGTATTCACCCTCGGAGTGGACGGGATCGTTGCTGGCATCGCCTTCGGGATGCTGCGCTCCGGCGTGTTTGATCTCGATACGGCACAGAAGCAGGATGTAGGCTCCGTTCTTGCTGTTCGGCCTGTCCGCCTCCAAGTCCCACTTATCCAAGTCCTGGGGAATGAGCATCAGGCTGGAATTATCATTGTCGGCACCGATCAGCGGAACGTATGTGTGCGAAAGCGTAGCTTCCTGGCCATCGGCGTAAGACAGACCGTAATACGTCTTTTCGCCTTTCGCACTCCACGACATATAGTTATTGGCAACGGCATCCTCCGTAAAAACAAGATTGCCCGTCGGCTTCACGTTGACGATCCAGGCACCCTTGATCTTAACCGTTTTCGAATCGTCGCCAGCAGCCGCACCTCCGTTTTTAGCATTTACGACAACCTGCGTAAAGGCATGGTGGAAAGCGAGATTGACATTCGAACCGCTTACGTTCGGGTCATTGTGGCGGTTGGCCGAGGTATAGGCCACGACAAGGTCCTTGTGGTCCTTGCCGGGATTATCGACGCCCGATTTCGGCGTACAGTCGAGGAACTGCTGTGTCTGCGCATTGATCTGCACATGCGTCTTCATCTCCTCCTCGGTGAAGATGTCGGCAGGACCGTAGGACCAGAAACGGATGGTCTTCACATCGTTCGGCCAATAGTAGTTCTTGGCGAACTGGAAATATCCGTTGTCACCCTTTTTCTCGGCCACGTCGCCTTTGATGAACATCTCGTCGTAACCCGCAGCATCGGCGTAAACCCTGATCTTGGTTAGCGTCTGGGTCGTCGTCTCGGTGGCCCGCGTCACGTGGGTATTGAAGACGATCTCATCGCCCGGATTACTCGCCACCATTTCATCTTTCGAACAGGAAACCAACATGAGTGACATCATGCCAGTCAGTCCCAACAATTTCACTTTTGAATTCATGATTGGATAATTTTATATGATTGTCATTCGCTTCAGAGTCGTTCCGCCCGATCAGTTCATATTGATATCGGTCTCGATCACGCTGTCGTCCCAGTCCGAAACCGACGTATCCATGCCGCCCGCCGAATCGGGCAGCCGCAGGCCGTCGATCACGATATGCACGTTGTCCGGATCGGCGGCTCCGTGCACCTGATCCGTCACGTCGAAATGGCTGAACCACTTCTCGGCCGTGTAAATCGACAAGGTGTGTTTCTCCGTACCGACGGGACAGTGGCCGAACGTCGCGAAGCGGGCCGAAAGCGTCCGGTCGTCGACCCGGGTCAGGTCGAGCGGTATCGTCACGGCCTCCTCACCCATCTTCCCGTGGCACGGGCGGTAGGAGCCGGCAAGGCCGGTGATGGCGGCGCCGATATTGGACGTGGAACCGAGGTTCTCAATATGAAGGAAATCCACCGTATAGACGGCCGTGGCCCGTCCGGGAACGAGCGTCACCGACAACTCCTCTCCCTCGGGAACGGCCGACCAGTCCACGGGGCCGTACTGCCCGCACCAAACCGGGTCGGGAGCATGACGCACGGGCTGTTCCTGCGCGTCGCCGGGACGGGGAGGAGCCTGTTCCCCGCCGCGTCCGATGGGAGCGAGCAGCGCACGGGCGGCCGTAGTCACCTCGTAATCGTCGTAACAGGTTCCCCGCTCGACGACGTTCTCCATGTCGCCGTTGTGGAACAGCATCCGATAGGAGCCGGCCTGGACGCGGATGACGCCGCCTTTCGGCGAGCCGAACTCATAACGGTTGCAATGGCTGCCGTCGGGAGTGAACAATTGCAGCACCATCGTCCGCGGCGCGGCGTCGGGACACTCCGACCAATCGAAATTCACCTTCACCTCCACGACATGGCTGTGGTCATAGCACAACTCCTTGTGCTGGCAGGAGATCAATGCCGCCGGAACGAGCCAAACGAGCCCGGCGCGGCAGAGTTTGTAAATCGTCTTTCTCATCGCGCGCCTCCTTTCCCGCTGCGGCGTTCGCCGCCCAGAATCCACACCAGAGAGATCTGCGCCCGGGTAGGTCCGAACCAATGCCGGCGCCGGGTAGACTGCCATACATAGCAGCCGTCCATCGGGACATATTCCTTGTAACGGCCGCCGAAATAACCGACGCCGATCGAAAAGTCGAGATTGAGACGACGCGCCACCGGAAGCGAATAGCCATATTCCAGGCCGCCGCCGTAGCTGAATCCGTCGCTCTGCCAGCCTTTTCCCGAAAACTCGAAATCGTAGGTGAGCATCGTTCCGTAGATGCCGACATGGTGCCCGGTGAAAGGCGTCGCGCCGAAATAGCGGCGCAGCGTCACCTCACCGCCGTAGCAACGCCAGTAGCGGTGTTTCCGGTCGTTGCTCCACCATGCGTGCATATAGTCCGCTCCCACCGACCAGCGGTCGGCAAAACGGAATTCGATTCCGACATTCGGAACGAGAAGCGCATCATACAGCAGATTGGTTTTGAGGGCCACCCACGGCTCCCGCATTGCACGTACGGCCGGTTCGGCAGCAGATTCGGCGACAAACGCGGATTCAGGGGCGTTTCCGGATTCGGACGCCAGCACAGAATTCCCTTCCGGCGCATCTTCCGCCGGAAGCGATGCCGACGCATCGGCATCCACGTCCTCCGTTACGGCATCCTCCGCTGCCGCAGACCGCTCCGACCGACGGCATGAATCCGCAGGAGCGGCAGCAGGCTGACGCACATTGTCGGAATAGGTTTCAGAGGGACGCTCGTGAGAGGGGGGGGGGAAATTGCGGGCCGCCGCTTACGACCGCACGGATGTCGGCGCGCCGTAGAGCGGGAAAAGCCTTCTTATACAGATGGTTATACGGGATTCCGCCATGAAGCATCCCCAGGCGGCGTTTGCGGCCATCCACTACCCGACCGTTGCGGACCACCCAAACGGGCGTATTTTCGAGAATGCGGAGCACCTCCCCGCGGTCCGGAAGATCCGGGCATGCGGAAGCCTCCTCTGCAAGATGCTGCCAATCCACCCCGCCGCCCCCGGCCTCGAGCAACGAGTCGGGAAGAGCCGCACGATCGGCCAGATAGCGCACCACCCCGCGGGCACGGCTCTCGGAAAGACGTTCGTTCAGCCGGTCTGCACCTTCGGGTGAGGTCCACCCTTTTACCAAAATGCCGGAGATTCGGCCGTCGACCGCGGCACACAAGGATTGCAGCCGATCCGCAAGGCTGTCGAGCCTGCACAGTTCGGATTCGGAAGTGACGGACGAAAAACCGGGAGCAAAATAGACCGACATGCACAAAGTATCCCTGCGCATCTCCTGCGCAGAAACCGTTTGGACAGCTATCGCTAATATCCCTATCAAACTATATACAACCCACATAGCTTTCTTTGTGAAAAAGCATGCACATAATATTGACCGCCCCCGAAAGCCGTACGAATTACGGTCATACCGCTAAGGGGGGGGGAAAGGCGATTTAGTACATATTTACCAAATTCGGCGGCAATTTTACGAACTTTTTTCCAATTTCACACAATACGGACGAATAAGTATACCCAAAAAGCGGATATGTTAAATCCGATTTTCCCGTCCCGAAAAGAGAATACCGCCCCGGATTGCGGAGCGGTATCCTCAAAAAACATAACGATTACGGGATCACTTCAACTCGAAAGCCGCCGTGCCGCGGATATCGTCCGACGCGGCGCCCACATAGGCCGTGAACGCGCCCGGTTCGGCAATCCACGCCCCTTTAGCGTCGTCATAGTATTGCAGCATATCGGGCGTGATTTCGAAAGTAACCGTCTGCGTTTCTCCGGGGTTCAGCAAAACTTTCTGAAATCCTTTCAGCTCCTTCACCGGACGCGGCAACGACGACTCTTCATCGCCGATATACAACTGCACCACCTCGGCGCCCGGACGCGTCCCCGTGTTGGTCACATCGGCCGAAACCCGGATGCGGCCGTTCGCCGCAAGCGTCGTGCGGTCGGCTTTCACACCGGCAATGTCGAAGGTCGTATAGCTCAGGCCGTGACCGAAAGCGAACAGCGGTTTGAGCTGCTCCTTGTCGTGCCAGCGGTAGCCCACGAAGATACCCTCGTTGTAGGCAACCTTGTCCGTACCGGGGTATTCGCCCAGTGCATGCGCACTGTTGTCCTCCAGCCGCACGGGAAACGTAAAGGGCAGTTTGCCCGACGGATTCACGGCTCCGAACACCACGTCGGCCAGCGCATTGCCGGCTTCCGAACCCGAGAACCACGCCTCCAGAACGGCCGGAACGCGGTCGATCCACGGCATCGCCACGGCGTTGCCCGAGACCATCACCACGGCCAGGTTGGGATTGGCTTCGGCCAGCGCTTCGATCACCCGGTCCTGCGCATAGGGCAGACCGTATTGCAGGCGGTCGGCGCCCTCGCAGTCCTGATGGTCGCTCTTGTTGAGTCCGCCGACGAAGATCACGGCATCGGCCTTGCGCGCCGCGGCAACGGCATCGGCGATGAGCTGAGCCTCGGAACGTTTTTCAGAGAGGTCCTGCCCGGTCTTCACGCCGTTGTAATTGCCCGTCACGTCGCCGACATAACCGCGTTCGTAGATCACCTCGGCCCTGTCACCCACGGCGGCACGGATGCCCTCCAGCGGCGTATATTCATGCCGGACTTTGAGCGACGAAGAACCGCCGCCCACGGTCATCATCTTCACGGCGTTCTCCCCCACGACGACAATCGTCTTCGTTTTCCCCAGGTCGATCGGCAGTACCCCGCCGTCGTTTTTCAGCAGCACCATGCCCTCACCCGCAATACGGCGCGCAGCGGCAAGATGCTCGGGAGAGTTGAGCGATCCGAAAGGCTTCTGCGTATTCATCGCCGTGCGGAAAATCAGGCGCAGCACCCGGCGCGCCTTGTCGTCGAGCGTCGCCGTCGATGCCTCGCCTTTGCGCAGCATGTCGAGATAGGGAGCGGCCAGATAGTAATTGTCATAGGCGTTGCTGGCTCCCCAGCTCAGGCCGTCGGTCCACGAACCGAACTCCATGTCGAGACCGTTCTCTGCGGCCTGCTTCGTGTCGTGAACGCCGCCCCAATCGGAGACGACCACCCCGTCGAACGCCCAGTCGCGTTTGAGAATGTCGTTCAGCAGGTATTGGTTGTGGCAGCAATGCTGGCCCTTATATTTATTATAGGAGCCCATGATCGCCCAGGCCCCGCCCTCGCGGACGGCCGCTTTGAAGGCCGGCAGGTAAATCTCGTACAGGGCCCGGTCGTCGACCTCGACGTCGATGCCGTGGCGGTGCTCCTCCTGGTTGTTCAGCGCATAGTGCTTCACGCAGGCGGCCACGCCGTTCTTCTGCACCCCCTGAACATAGGGAACCACCATCCGCGCGGAAAGGAAGGGGTCTTCGCCCATATACTCGAAATTACGGCCGTTCAGCGGCGTGCGGTAGATGTTCACGCCCGGGCCCAGCAGGATGTCCTTCTCGCGGTAGCGGGCCTCCTCGCCGATGGATTTGCCGTAGAGGGCCGACATCTCGGGATTCCACGTCGCGGCGAGGCACGTCAGGGCCGGGAAAGCCGTGCAGGAATCGTTCGTCCAGCCGGCCTGCTCCCACTCGTCCCACAGAACCTCGGGACGAATGCCGTGAGGGCCGTCGGTGCACCACACCTCGGGGATGCCCAGACGGGGAACGCCCGCCGAGGAGAATTTCGACTGCGCATGCAGGATGGCGACCTTCTCTTCGAGGGTCATCCGCGAAAGTGCGTCCTCGACGCGTTTTTCGATCGGCTGCGACTCGTCGAGGTAGACCGCAACGTCGCTCCGGGGCTGCTGCCCGCCGCCGCAGGCAACTGCCGCAAAGGTGCACAGCCCGGCGAGGGTCTTTATCAGGATATTGTTTGGCATTGGAATAAAAAGATTTGTTTGGTTTGCACGCGGAGTGCGCAGTCCGAGGGCTGCGCACTTCGCATACAAAGGTAATGATTATTTCTTAATGAACGACACCACACCGTGGTCGCGTCCTGCACTCAGGTCGATCGTCAGTTCGTAAACGGCACCCAGCTCGAGATCATTGTTGAGTTCCAGATTGCCGCCGGCCTTCAGCAGGCCGCCCTGGATCGTCGGATTCATCATCTCACCGCCCCAGCCGTGCTGGAAGAAATACTTCATCGAAATATAGTCGGTGCGGAAATAGTCCCCGATCGAAGAGCCTTTTTCGGGACCGGCCTTACCCGTCAGCCGGTATTTCATCGGCTCGACCTCGGGCATGCAGTAGATATTGGTGAACGGGTCGAAACCGAACTGATAGTCCATCGACGGAGCACCCACGCCCCAGCCCATGAGCCAGATCCCGCCCGAACCGTCTTCCGCCGTCGTGGCATAACCGCCGTCGGCCGTGATCCGATAGCAGCGGATGAAACGGTCAGTAAGATTGACCAGAATGCGGTAGCGCCCGGCAACGGGAATAAAGGTTGCAGACGTTTCGCTGACGTTGAAATAGTTGTCATCGATCCACGCCGGGGTGAACATGTCCGCACCGCCGAAGGTCAACGTCTGTCCCTGCGTCAGGTCGAGGTCGAGCTGGTAGTTGTCCGCATCGAGCTGCGCCATCTTCGTGCCGTTGATCTGCAGGTCGGCGGCCGGAAGCGGCTGATTGCCGTCGTGCTCGACCGTCAGCACCGCGGCCATCGTGCCGCCCGAAACGTCGATCGTGAAGCGGTAGATGCCGCCCAGTTCGAGCGTCTTGCCCTCGGCAAGTCCCAGGTTGCCGCCGTCGGAAATCTCGATCAGATCGCTGGCGGTGGTCAGAACCCCGTAAGGATTGGCGAACGAGGCGTCCTCCTTACCCAGGAATTCACCCTTGTCCCAGTCTTTCGGCCAGAAGAATTTGAAGTTGAAGCTCGAAGCGTTGATCGAAATGCCGGCCACCAGCGTAATCTGGAACTTCTTGTCCGCAACGCGGGCCAGACACAGACCCGTGGAGGCCATATCCCAACCGTCGCCGTTCTTTATAACGGGTTTGCCGATACCGGCTCCGACCGTCCAGATCGCATTGCCCGAGCCGTCGGCGTTGAGCGACGCATACTCCGTGGCCGATTTCATGGCCTCGATACGCAGGTAACTGTGTTTGAAATTGGCCGTCACCTTATACATGCCCGACATCGGCAGGAAAGTCAGCGCCTCGGGATTCGATTCGTCGGCCCGCTCGAAGAAGTCGCGGTCGATGTCCCATCCGGCGAAGTCCGAAACGCCCGTCAGCGTATAGGTCTGGTTCTGCGTCAGCGTGGTAACGATGCTGTAATTGTCGTTGTCGACCATCGTCATCTCCGTATTGTCGAAGAGCAGTTTGATGAAGGGCGAACCCTCGAAGGTTTTCAAATTGAAGGTGACCGCGAACTCTCCGGCATTCGAATTGGCGAAGGGAATCGGTTCGGTCGAGTCGGAGACGATCCCGCCCTGCTCGGCGCTGTAACCGAACGTCACCACCGAGCCCTGCCCGTCGAGGTCGGGCGTCGTGATGTAGCCCTGCGGCTTCTGCGGAAAATCGGCCGTCACGGCGTATTCGTAATCGACGCCCGTGGGCTCCATGCGGTACTCCTGCCCTCCGAGCACGAAGGTCAGGTGGTCGGGCTTGGGCCGCGTGACGTTCAGGGGCCGTTCGAGGGTGGTCACTCCGAAGCGGACGTTCTGCCCCACGAGGCGCAGCGTGGCCTCTCCATCGGGAATGTTCTTGTAAAAAGGAAGCGTCACGGTGCCCGAATAGGTTCCGTTCTCCTTGGTGCGGATCACCTCCTCGGCAACCATCTCGTCGTCGAAGAAGACCTGCGCTTTGAGCGTCGAGAGCGCATAGCGGTCGGTCATCGTCGCTTCGAAGCCGACCTTGCCGCCGAAGACCCCCGAAGCGTCGGACGAAACAGCCGTCATCTCGGGACCGATATCGGTAGTGAGCAGTTCCGGATCGTCCTGGCACGCCGTCGTGCAGGCCGCGGCGAGCAGCGACAATGCGATATATTTCAGCGTTTTCATGTTCTGCGAATTTTTAAAGGTTATTTTTCAGCCGCGGCGCCCCAGCGGAACGAGGCGATCGACTTGGCCGGGATGGTGTATTTGAACGAACGGTCGGCGCTTTCATACACGGCGACGGTCTGCTCGCTGCTGTTCCTGTTCAACGCCACGAAGGCTTTCGAGCCGTCGGGATTGGCGAACGCCAGGTAGGTGAGGCCCGGGGTCGTATAGCCCGACGTGCCGATGCGCACGGCTCCCGGACGGATGACCTTGGCGCACTGCGCCAGATCGTAGTAGTGACTGTTGTATTTGAGCGTCTTGTAGTCCGACGAGCTGATCTCGATGGCTCCGTAGCAGGTCGTACAGCCGCCCGGACGGTTCGGCGCGCCCTTGTCGTCGAGCATCAGGTTCCACAGCAGGACGCCCTTGCCCATGCGGCTCAGCGTACCGAGGAAGATCGATTCGAAATCGTCGATGACGCAGCTTTCGAAGTTGTAGTTCCACGTACCGATCGAAGCCTCCGTAAAATAGATCGACTTGCCGGGGGCCGCCGCGAGGATGTTGTCCAGCTCGGTCACCGAACCGCCGTAGTTGTGCCAGGCCGAACCGTCGACCCACTGCGAGGCATCGCCGTCGGCGTAGATGTTGAGCGGATAGCTCTGCTGCCCGGCGACATTGTCGTAGTTGTAATTGTGGTCGTAGCAGAGGATCTTGGTCGTGATGCCCGCCTTTTTGAACGCCGGGCCGAGCTTCTTAACAAAGGCCAGCTGGTCCTCCCACGGCATGTAGAGCGACATCGAATTGCCCTTGTTCAACGGCTCGTTCTGCATCGTGATCGCGTAGATCGGGAAGCCGTTCTCCTCCATCTCGCTCACCCACTGCACGAAATACTCGGCATAGTCGTCGTAATAGGCGGGATTCAGACGCCCGCTGGTCCACGAGTCATAGGGTTTCGACGGATCGGCGACCGTGCCTTTCATCCACTTGGGGCACGACCACGGCGAACCCATGATTTTGATCTCGGGATTGATCTCCAGCACCTCTTTCAGGACGGGGAAAATGCCCTCCTTCTCCACGGCCGGAATGCCGAAGAACTCGATACCCTCCTGGTCGCAGCAGGTGTATTCGTCCATCGAGAAGTCCGAACCGCCGATATGCACGCGGATAAAGCTGAATCCGGCGCCGGTCTCCGGGTCGAAGCACTTTTTGAGAATCGCCGTGCGGTCGGCCTGCGACATCTTCAGCAGGTTGTAGCACGTGGCCCCCGTCATGGCCGGGCCGAATCCGTCGACGGTCTGGTAGGTCGTCGCGGGATCGAGCTCCACCCGGTAGGGCGACATCGAAACCTTCGAATAGGAGAGCCCCTCCTCCGCAAACAGGCGGTTGCCGTTGGCCGAGGTGACCCAGGCGCGGACATCTCCCGCGACGGGATCGGTCCCCGGACCGGGATTGGGATTGGGTTCATCGCTTCCGCTGGAGCAGCAGACCGCTCCGGCGAGCAGCAGCGAGCCGGTCAGCAGACGCAGGTTGTTATTGATCGTGAATTTCATGGTCGAATTGCAGTTTTAAATTTAGTAGCCCAAGTTCTGTTCGATATTGGTGTTGTCGTCCAGCACGCTGGTCGGAATCGGCAGTAGCACGCGGTTGTCGTTCATCGCACGGCGGTCTTTGAAATAAGCGTCGTAGGAGGACGAGCCTTTGACGTTGACGCCATCGCAGACCTCGATCAGTTTCGAATAATCGTTGCCGTAACGCATCAGGTCGAACCAGCGGAAACCCTCCATGGCCAGTTCGAGGCGGCGTTCGTTCAGCACGGCTTCGCGCATCTGCGTCTCGGAGGCGCGCTGCGCGTCGGTCAGCTTGCCGAGGCCCGCGCGGTCGCGGATCGCGTCCACGATGTCGGCGGCACCGCCCGGATCGCCCGAGTTGGCCAGCGCCTCGGCATGCAGCAGCCGGATGTCGGCCAGGCGCATCACATAGACCGGCGTCACGTTGGTCGGGAACTTGTGCATGAAGGCATATTCGTCGCTGGGATACTGGTACGACCAGCCGCACTCGTCGTAAACGACCGATGCGTTCAGGCGCTCGGTGTCGCCCTCGGCGTTATAGGCCCTCGTAAGGTTGCGCGACGGCGTGCTCCACTTGGCCCACGAGAAGCTGTCGTTGGGAACGTAGGCGTTGCGGTGGAACATCATCCACAGCCATGAACCCGAAGTCTGGCTGGACCACTGCACCTCGAAGATCGACTCGCGCGTATTCATCGCGGCCATGCCCGTATCGCCCGTGGTGTAGGCCCAGAGGTCGCCGTAGCTGTCGCAAAGGCTGTAACCCATACCCTCGACCGCCTCACAGGCCGAAACCACCTTCGACCAATCGCGGAACTCGCGCATGGAGTAGAAACGCGCCATCAGGCCGTAGGCGAAGCCCTTGGTGATTTTGAACTTATTCGAAGCGTCCATGTCGGGAGCGTACTTGCAGGCGTATTCCTCGATATCCTTAACGATCTGCTCGCCGACGGTCTCCTTCGAAACGCGGGACGGGAAATAGAGCGGATAGACCTCCTCGATGTTGTCGGCATTGATGGCGGGCGGAATCTCGGTCAGCATCGGAATCTCGCCGAACATCTGCATCATGTTGATCCAGATGTAGGCACGCCAGCAGAGCGCCTCGGAGAGCCACTCCTGATACTCCTTCTCGGTGAGCGACGGATCGTTCTCCTTCACGAGGTCGATGTTGCAGATGACCTGGTTGGCATAGTCCACGGCGTTCATCGAATAGTTCCACATGGTGGCCGCAAACTCGTTGTCGCTGTCGAGCTGGTTCTGTTCGACGGCCATGGTCTTCGTTTCGCCCGGGCAGCCGTAGGCGTTGTCGGCGCGGCTTTCGGCCAGGACGATGAGCTGGTACCAGTAGTTCTGGAAGTCGCCCTTCATGTAGTTGTACATGGCCGTAAGCTGGCCTTCGAGCAGTTCGCGGGTGTTGATGGCCGTCTCGGCGTCACCCGTGCCGGAGGTGTTGTTCTCGGCATACATGGTCTCGGGGAATTTCTCGAGGCTGCACGACGAAGCCGCGACAACCAGCGAAAATACCGCAACGTATGATAATATCTTTTTCATGATCGGTTCTTGTTTTCCGGGATTAGAAAGTAAGGTTCAGCCCCACGACCACCGTGCGGACATTGGGATAGGTTCCCCAGTCGATGCCCATTTGCGTAGCGCTCTCCGACTGGCTCACCTCCGGGTCATAACCCGAATAGTTGGTCCAGGTGATGAAGTTCTGAAGCGAGATGTAAGGCTGGATGCGCGTGATGTTGATGCGTTTGAGCTTGGGCGAGGTGATGTCGTAGGACAGGGTGATGTTCTTCACTTTGAGGTACGATCCGTCCTCCACCCAGTAGGTCGAGTTCTTCACGTTCCACGACGGATTGTCCGAGCGGAACACGTCGGTCTGCTGCCCCGGAATGCGCCAGCGGCGCAGTACCGCGGTGGTCTGGTTGTTGGCCGTGGTCATGCCCTCGGTCTCGATGCGCGAGGCGTTGAAGATGTCGTTGCCGTAGGAACCCGTGATGAGGATGTTCAGGTTGAGCCCCCGCCACGAGAAGTTGTTGGTCATGCCGAACGTGAACTTGGGATTGGCGTTACCGATCCAGGTTTTGTCCAGCGGCGTGATCTCGCCGTCGCCGTTGCGGTCCTCGTAGATCAGGTCGCCCGTCTCGGGATCGACCCCCTTGGAGACATATCCCCAGAACATCGAGAGCGGATGGCCCGGCGTCATGCGGATAACGTTGTCGTTGGTGGCGTCGGAGGTCTTGGCGTAATAGTAAACCTGTTTCAGGTCGAGTTTCTCGAGCTTGTTGCGATTGAGCGAAACGTTCAGGTCGGTCGACCAGTTGAAATCCTTCCGGGCAATGTTGACCGACGACAGGGTGATTTCGAAGCCCTGGTTCGACATCTCGCCGTCGTTGCGGTAGATGCTCGGATAAGGAGACGGCAGGGGTACGTCCATCAGCATATCCTTGGTGTACTTGTAGTAGTAATCGAGCGACAGGCTCAGGCGGTTGTTCAGCAGCGCGAAATCCAGACCGACGTTGGTCTGCGAGGTGGTCTCCCAGGTCAAATCCTGATTTTTGATGTTTTTGCGTCCGCCGACGGTCGGCACGGCGTGGGCATTCTCGGTCAGCGTCCAGTCGTAGTAGTTCGTACTGTACTGCTGCATCCAGCCGTACTCGGTGAGGCCGGCCTGGTTACCGGTCTGTCCCCAGCCGGCGCGCAGTTTCAGGTCGTTGATCCAGCGCACGTCGCTCAGGAACTTCTCGCCCGAGATGCGCCATGCCGCCGAGAACGACGGGAAATAACCCCAGCGGTGGCCGGGAGCCAGTTTCGAGGAACCGTCGGCTCGGAAATTGGCCGTCACGAGATAGCGGCTGTCGTAGTTGTACGACACGCGTGCCAGGTAGGACATGATCGACCACTCCGACTTACCGTAGCTTTGACCGCGGACGCCGCCGTTGTTACCGCCCTCCAGATTGGGGATGGCGTTGTTGTTGGTCGACGAGAAATAGGAACGCGATCCCGACAGCTGCTCCCACACGGAGGTCGTGGCCGACGTGCCGGCCATCACTTCGAGGTTGTGGAGGTTAAAGGACTTGTTCCAGGTCAGGATGTTGTCGTAGACCATGCGCATATCGTCGGAACGGGTGTCCGAAGCGGTTCCGTGCTGCGTCCGGCCGTAGGAGGTGCGAATCGGGTCGAGGAACGACGACGAGTGGACCCAGCGGCGGTCCATCGAGACCGTCGACCGGAAAGTCAGCCCTTTGGCCAGGTAGAACGTCAGGCCGCCGGAGAGCAGCAGACGGTCGGTGACGTTGCGGTCATAGTCCGTGCGAGCCATGTTCTCGAGGGGCGAGGTGAGGTTGGCGCCGTAGAAGTTATTGTAGTACTGCTGAGGGTTCTCCGGGTCCCAGATCGGTGCATAGGTCGGGGTCGTGACGGCCGAAACGACCACGCCGGCGCGGTTGGCGCCCTGTCCCGAGATGATGGACCCCTTGGTGGTATAGTGCGAGAAGGTGGTCGAGGCGTTGGCCGAAACCCATTTGAAAATCTTCTTGTCGAAGCTGGCCTTCACGTTGTAACGCTCCGAAGAGGTGGTGTTGATGATGCCTGTCTCGTCTGTGTAACCGCCGCCGAGGTAATACGACGAATTCTCGTCGCCGTTGGAGATCGAGAACTGGTAGTTCTGGTTGACGCCCGTCGAATAGGTTTCGTCGAACCAGTCGGTGACATCGGTAAGCGTCTCGGGAAGTCCCGAAACGGCTCCGTTCTCCTCCATCAGTTCGCGGTACTGCCGGGCATTGAGCACATCGAAACTTTTGGTCACCTTCGAAACGCCGACGAAGGTCGAGAACGAAATCTCGGGTCCCATCTTCTTGCTGCCCTGCTTGGTGGTGATGAGCACCACGCCGTTGGCGGCGCGCGAACCGTAGATGGCGGCCGACGAGGCGTCTTTCAACACCTGCATCGACTCGATCTCGTTGGGAGAGAGGTAAGCGATGGCGTAGTTGCCCTCGCCTACGGGAACGCCGTCGACCACATAGAGCGGGTCGTTGCTCGACGAAATGGATGAAGCGCCGCGCACGCGGACTACCATGCCCTGACCGGGCGAACCGTTGGGCTGGATGACCTGCACACCGGCGGCCTTGCCCTGCAAGGCTCCGGAAGCCGAGGTGATCGGACGGCGCGCGAGGTCGTCGGTTTTGACGATCGACACGGCCGTCGTGAGGTCCTTCTGTTTGACCGTACCGTAACCGATCGCCACCACGGCGTCGAGGGCTACGGCATCTTCGCTGAGCTTCACGTCGACCTTTGTGCGGCCGTTGACGGCAACCGTCTGCGAGACGAATCCCAGCGATTGGAAAATCAGGTTAACAGAATTCCCCCCCCTCTGAGTTTAAGGGTATAAGTGCCGTCTACGCCCGTCGTGGCCCCGTTGGTGGTGCCCTGCTCGATGACCGTAGCCCCGATAACGGGCTGTCCCGACTGGTCGGTGACCGTTCCGGTCACAGTCGCCCGCTGCTGGGCCAGGACCGGAGCAGAAACGATCAGCATAGCCACCGCAAGCAGCAGCATCCATCCTGTCCGGCAACCCGATTGCAGCTTGTTGCATAAATGTGCCATAGGAAATTAGATTTTAGGTTTTGATTATTATTATAAATAGGTAAAGTCGTTTTTTAAAAATTCGACATAAAACCGCCTTCGTTTCTTCTAAATAAAAGTAAACAACGTCTGTGACATGAAAAAAAATTAAACTGAAAATTGTAAACCAAAAACCCCTTTAACAAAATATAATTTACTGATTATCAATATATTAATATTTTGACATTCTCAAAAAAAAGTAGACGGACCGGAATCTTCCAACGGGAAAGAATCCACCGGACAGGATATAAATAAAATATTTTAAATAAATCCGGAGCCCCCCGTACGCCGGCAAAACCACCCGTTCCGCCCGTATCATTCCCACTGGCTCTTCCGAGAAAGAAACGGGTAGCCCCGGAAGCCCGGTGTTGGTTTTTCGGAGATTATTCCTATCTTTGGTGTCGGTGCCGCAACGGCACTTTCAAGGGGTCGGAAGGTTTTACCGTACGGCAATTCGTTTTTGGCCCCGACCGACTTTCGACTTTTTTGTACCTTATATACGTCCACCCATGAGAAACCTGCTGTTTACCGCACTGCTGCTCGCCATAGCACCCTTCGCCCTGGCGCAGAACGATCTGAAAAGCGTGCTCTCGCAACTCGACGCAACTCTTTCGCACCGCGACTCCTATATCGCCGGCCGCGAACAACGGATCGAATCACTGAAAAGCATCCTCGGCAAATCGGACTTTTCGGACGCCCAGCGTTACATCCTGAACCAACAGCTGATCGACGAATACACCCCTTATCAGGCCGACTCGACGATCGACTACCTCTACCGCAATATCAACCTGGCAAAAAAAATGCGCGACACGCGGCGTCTCGACGAAAGCCGCATCCAACTGGCCTACCTTTACAGTTCGGCAGGCATCTACCTCGAAGCCGCAACCCTTCTGCAACAGGTCGACACCACGAAGCTCGACCGGAAACAACTGGTCGATTACTACGTCGCCCGCCACAAGCTCAACGACGAACTTCAGCTCTATTCCCACGACTCGGTGCAGGGCACGCAGTCGTGGCACCTCACGGTGCTCTACGCCCAGCTGATAGTGGACAACACCGAACCGGAATCGACCACGCACCTCAATTTCCTGCTCTGGCAGGCGATCAACGACCGCAACTACGAGCAGGCGGTGGAGATCTCCGAGCGACTGTGCAGCACCTTGCCGCCCATCTCCCGCGACTATGCCGAAGCATCGTACATGCGGGCGTTGGTGGCCGACCTGATGAAAGACACCTTCACGGCGCAGGTGTGGTTCGCCCGCTCGGCGATGACCGACATTCAACTGGCGATCCGCGACAATGCGGCGCTGAAAAGCCTTGCCAACACGCTGCTCGACGACGACAATATCCAGCGGGCGATGCGCTACATGCGGATCGTCATGGACGACGCCCGGTTCTTCAACTCCCGGCTCCGGCCCTGGCAGGATGCGCTGGCGCTGCACGTCATCGAAGAGGCCTACATGGCCCGGCGGAAGCGGATGGACTCCATGTACAATATCTTCGTGGCGTCGATCGCCTGCTTCATGCTGCTGGCCCTCGGGGGCGTGATCTTCGTCCTGCGCCAGAACCGCAAGCTCAGCTTCGCACGGCTCGAACTGCAGCAGGCCAACAACCGGCTCAACATCTCGAACAACGACCTCCAGCGGATCAACAAACAACTGGCCGAACTCAACAGCCAGATTTCCGAGGCCAACGAAGTGAAGGAGGAGTACATAGGCATTTTCCTGACAATGTGTTCGGAGTATATCGACAAGATCATCGCCTCGCGGCGTCAGGTGCGCCGCCTGCTGCGCGACGGACGTATCGACGAACTAAAAAAGGAGTACTCCCCGAGCGACGGCGACAGCCGCGAACTGGAGGAGTTCTATCACAATTTCGACACGACGTTCCTGCAACTCTACCCCACCTTCATCGAGGATTTCAACTCGCTGCTGAACAAGGAGGCGCGCATCGAGCCCAAGAAGGGCGAACTGCTGAACACAGAGCTGCGCATCTTCGCGCTGATCCGGCTGGGCATCAACGACTCGTCGAAGATCGCCGCCCTGCTGCGCTACTCCGTGAGCACGATCTACAACTACCGTTCGAAGATCAAAGGGCACACGCTCGTTTCGCGCGACAATTTCGAAGAGCGCATCAAAACCATCGGGGCATTCAGTCCGCAGCATCTCTGACCGGATCGGCGAAAGCACAAAAAGAGACCGCGGAAAAATCTGCGGTCTCTTTTTATGTCCGGGCCGGTTCTCCGACCTGTCCTGTTCCGGCCCCTCCCGGTGCTACTCGGCCGACTGGTCGGCAGCGGGCTGCTCGGCGGCCGGAATCTCGGCCTGCGGCATCGGGGCGGGAATCTCCGACTCGAGCACACGCTCCTGCAGTGCCTTGGCGTCGTTCGAAATCTTCGTATTGCTCTCGATCACACGGCCCCGGTCCATAGTCAGCGTAGCCGCAAGGCTCAGCACGACGATGGCGATAGCCATCGCCCAAGTGAACTTTTCGAGGAAATTCGACGTCTCGCGCACACCCATGACCTGGTTCGACGCGCCGAAATTGGCGGCCATGCCGCTCTTGGGGTTCTGCACCAACACCGCGAGGATTACCAATACGCTCGCAACGAGTATCAGGGCAATGCAAATCGTGTATAACATATCCTATAAATTTTAATTATTGTTATCTATTTTGCCAATTAGCTCGGCAAAGTAAACACTTTTTTCGGGATTTAGCAAACTTAATTTGCGATAAATCGCCGCGGCCCGGTCCCGAAGCCCCTGGGCGAGATAGATTTCGGCCAGTTCCTCGGAAACCACCTCGTCGTCATCTTCCAGTTCGGGACTAATCTGCACCTCCTCTTCGGGTTCCCCCTCCCGGGCGACGATGCGCAGGTTGTCCTCCTGCAAAAAACGGTCGATGATCTCGTCGGACGAGAGCCGGTCCAGCGCCGAAACGTCGACGGCAGGCATGCGCAGCGAACTCTCGGCCCGCCACGGAGCCATCAGCGCCGCCCGCGGGTCCTCTTCACCCGTGACCATCCCGAGCAGTATGCGCCCCGGGATAAACCACGGACAGGCTCCGACCAGCGCCTCGGCCTCGTCGGCGGAGGGCAGCCCGGCGGTGCGGGGTGCGGCAAAGTATGCTTTCAGATCAGCCATATCCGGATTACCAATTGGAGGCCGAAGCCTGGAAAATGTCGGTCACGAGTTTATCGACGATCTGCGGGATCAGCGTTCCCTCGACCTCCGTCAGCAGTTGCGTCGATTCGTAGTCTTCGTAGGCGGTAAAGGTCTTGTTCCACGAAGCCTTCTCGTCGAGAGCGTTCGTGAAGCGCACTTTGACGGTGATCGTCAGCCGGTTGAGCAGAGCGTAGTCGTCGCTCGACACCGAAGCCGTCGTCGACGTGTAGTTGACGATCTCACCCTCGAAAGCGAAATCGCCGCCTTCGTCGACCTGCATCAGCCGCGTGCGGCGCGAGAACATGTCGACCAGCGCCTCGGTGAGCGTCGAACTCAGGATCGGCGACACCATCGTCGCGTTGTTCGGGAAATAGGCTACCGAGAAAGTCCTGGCATCGGGCGGGATCGAAGCGCCCGACAGCGAGTATTTGATAGCCACGCCGCAGCCTGTGAGCAATGCGGCGCAAAGCGCCGCTATCGTAAGTTTGATCTTCATAAGCTAAATTTCCTCTATACCTAACTCCTTTATCTTGCGGTATAGTGTGCGCTCCGACATAAACAATTCGGCGGCGGCCTCGCGGCGGCGGCCGTTGTTACGCCTCAGCGCACGGACGATCTGTTCGCGCTGCATGTCGGCCTTGGTCATCTCGCGGGGCGGCTCGTCGGTCACCACCTCGCTCTCGGCATAGACCGGGGCGGAGGCGTGCGGATAGGCGGAAGCCACCGGAACGACGGCCGGGACGAAACTGCTCTGCGTCGAGGTCGGCAGCAGGGCTTTGATGTCGCGGGCAGGTTCCGGACAGCGGCCCGTGCCCTGAATCAACTCGGCCATCATCCGTTTGAGGTCGTTGATGTCGGCGCGCATGTCGAACAGCACCTTGTAGAGCAGTTCGCGCTCGGTGGTCATGTCGTCCGGATGCGGCGCCCCGGCGGCCATCGGCGCACCGCCGCCCTGCGGGGGCAGGTATTTGGCCAGCACCTCGGCGGAGATGACGCGGGTCTGCTCGATGGCCGAGATCTGCTCGGCGACGTTCTTCAGCTGGCGGATATTGCCCCGCCAGTAGTAGTGCATCAGCATCTCGCGGGCGCTGTCGTCGAGCGTCACGGCGGGCATGCGGTACTGCACGGCCACATCGGCGGCGAAACGACGGAACAGCAGCGGAATATCCTCGGGACGCTCGCGCAGCGACGGCACGAGGATCGGCACCGTACCCAGCCGGTAGTAAAGGTCCTCGCGGAAACGCCCCTTGGCAATGGCTTCCTGCAGGTTGACATTCGTGGCGGCCACGACCCTCACGTTGGTCTTCTGCACCTTCGACGAACCCACACGGATAAATTCGCCGGTCTGCAATACGCGCAGCAGGCGCGCCTGCGTCGAATGGGGCAGCTCAGCCACCTCGTCCAGAAAGATCGTACCGCCGTCGGCCTCCTCGAAATAGCCCTTGCGGGCTTCGAGGGCTCCGGTAAAGGCGCCCTTCTCGTGGCCGAAAAGCTCCGAGTCGATCGTTCCCTCGGGAATCGCCGCACAGTTGACAGCTATATATTTATTGTGTTTGCGCGCCGAATAGGCGTGAATGACCTGCGGGAAAAACTCCTTGCCCACACCGCTCTCGCCCGTGACGAGCACCGTCAGGTCCGTCGGGGCCACACGCAGGGCAACCTCCAGCGCCCGGTCGAGGAGCGGGGAGGTGCCGATGATGCCGAAGCGCTGTTTTACGGTCGTGATATCTGTCATTTATTCGTTTTGTTCGGGTTGTAAGGCTCCCTCGGAAGCCGTCGCAGCAGCCGTCTGCGCCGCCGGGACCTCGATATATTCCGCCTCGGCCTGCTTCTCCTTCGCAGCGTGCCAATAGCCGAAGGCAATGGCGCCCGCGGCGATCACGGCGGCGGCGATCGCTATCCAGATGAACCAGTCGGCCCCGCGCCGCCGCGGGACACGGTCGACATAGCGGCAGGCATCGGTATTCTTGGGCGGCTTGCCGTAACGCAGGCCCCGCACCGAAGGATCGGGATTCATCTTCGCGGAGGGCGACACGTGCGGCTCGGCGAAGGCCGTGCGGACCGCCTCGGCCAGTTTTCCGGGTTCCAGCTGCGACTGGCGGGCGGGTTTCTCATCCCCGGAAAGCGGTGCGGCGGCCCCGGGTTCATGGGTAAAGGCGATGGTGCCGTTGGGACCGGGTTTCATCACGCCGAAACCCTCGAGCGGATACTCCTGCCCGCGCTCCACGGCGTGACGCACCTCGAAAACGAAGCGGTCGATCTCGCCGGCGGCCTCCAGATCACTCGTACCGCCGTCGCGCAGGAGCCCCCGCAGGACCCCGTCGTCACGTTTGAGCAGTTCGGAAAAGACGACGCTCCGCTCCGGCTCTTTGACGATGAACGCGCCGAGCTGGGGCACGACCAGCCGCTTGTGCGCAGCCAGATATTGTTTTATAATGGGAATCAGCACTGTCGAATCACGTTTAAATCCGGGTTCAAAATTACCTTTTTTCATAGAAAAAAGCAAAATATAATGCCCTTTTTCAAAATAATCGGACAAAGTGTTGGTTATCCGGAAAATATTCACATACTTTGCATCCCGATTTTTCGGAAAATCCAGGCGAGCTACTTCGGCCGAAAATTTGCAATGTAGCCGAGCCGGATTGAAAAAACCTTACCGAACGAGCCATGAAAGACAAGTACATCGACCTGATCGAACAATCGTTCGATTTCCCGCAGGATGAGTTCTCCGTCGAGGACAACGAGCTGAATTTCCACGACATTCCGTTGATGGAACTGATCAAACAGTACGGCACTCCGCTCAAAATCACCTACCTGCCGAAGATCTCCCAGCAGATCAACCGCGCCAAGCGCATGTTCAACGTAGCGATGGCGAAGGTCGACTACAAAGGCTCGTACAACTATTGCTACTGCACCAAGTCGAGCCACTTCTCGTTCGTGCTGGAGGAGGCCATGAAGAACGACATCCACCTCGAAACCTCGTCGGCCTACGACATCCACATCATCAATGCCCTCTACGACGGCGGCATCATCGACAAGGACCGTTATATCATCTGCAACGGCTTCAAACGCCCGCAGTACGTCGAGAACATCGCCCAGCTGGTGAACGACGGCTTCTCGAACACGATCCCCGTGCTGGACAACAAGGAGGAGCTCGAGTTGTTCGAGGACTCCTTCACCAAGAAGTGCAAGGTCGGTATCCGCATCGCCTGCGAGGAGGAACCCAAGTTCGATTTCTACACCTCCCGGCTGGGCATACGCTACAACGACATCGTCGATTTCTACAAGGCCAAGCTCAAAAACAGCAAGAAGT
>OIWQ01001237.1_pt1 | contig 31386 bp, 51 predicted proteins | sample 1587571 | NCBI WGS metagenome assembly OIWQ01 (sample SAMEA3888910, study PRJEB22519) | human gut metagenome | biome: human gut; feature: human-associated habitat; material: faeces | place: Denmark | collected 2010 | reverse complement strand
TTTTTGCAATCGCTATTTCTGCTTTGAGATTTTCAGCTTCATAGCTTGTAATCTCATTAGCCATTTTCAAGCTATCAACTCGAGTATTTGCCTGTCTGCGCAGTGCGGCTACATTATGCTGTTCATTCTCTGTTTCCTGTTTATCGGTATCAATTCCGTAAAACGCATTAACAATGCTTTTAATGAAACCCGAATCCGCAAAATTGAATCTTTCTGCTATCGCTTTTCCGATATTGTACCCGATGTCTGCGACAGACCACGCGGCAATAGCAGAAAAGATGCTGTTTCCGATTTTAGACAGCAGACTTCCTGTGCCTGTAATTTCACTCAGTGTATTGGTTACACTGAATTTTCTCCCAACACGAGATGCCATTGAATTGGGATCACGCGGAAACCGAACACCATATGCTTTTGCATACTGATTCAGATCACCGGAATCGAGCATAGCCTTCTGTTGATTGAGCTGTGTAAGGCGATTACGCGAAATCGCAAGTCGCTTAGTGGCCGCGTCAAGTCGGTCATGCGTTGTGATAAATCTTCTTGTGTACCTGTTTTCAAGATTACGCAATCTTGTTTGCTCTCTAAGAGATGCATTCGATTCTTGCGCAAGTCTGCGTTGCATTTGCACATCAAGAAGATTATCAGAAGCTACTTGTGCCTTTTCTCCGGCAGACAACAGCCCTCTAAACGAAGAACGCACTCCACGCTGGGCAGACTGTAATTTACGATTAAGGGAATTTCTTTCAGCCTTCACCGCCGCGTCCCTAGCTGTGGCCGCAATAGCGGCATTAGCTGCTGGTGCTCCGCTTCTGGATGCGGCCGCGGATTGTGCAGAAGAGGCGGCTCCCGTAGCCCCCGTTGCAACATTATGAATAGCCGCCCGGATGTCATACAGCTCTTTTTTCAAGGCCCTAAGTGCCGTAACTACAATGTAAATGTAAGTAGCGTAACGACTAAGGGGCTTAGTATCCCCGAACCCCTTCATGACAGCTTCCGCAAGCCCGTACACCGATCGAGTTACCGGCTCGATATCGGAACCGATCTGAATCAGCGTCTTTTCGGTTTGAGCCCGGAGCCTGACCAAATCCTTATAGGCAGTATCGATTTGCTTTGTAAATGCCTCTTCACCCGTTCCGGCCCCAAGCTCAAACTCCCTAAGGGTAGTCATGAAGTTATCGAATTGCCGCCCGGTAAGAGACAGCACAGCACGTCCGGCACGAATATTACCGAACATCTTTTCGAGGGCTTCAACGTTACCACCTACTTTATCATGCAGCTCTTGCAGCGTTGCGGTAAATCCCTTAGCTTGGAGCGCAGAAGCCCCAAGTTCGATATTCCACTTGCGGGCTTCTGCCGCTGCCTGTAAAGTAGGCTTAATCAGGCTGTTGAGCATCTGATTAAGGCCGATCATCGATTGACTGGCCGATTGTGTACGAGACAAAATAGCAATTGCCGCACCAAGCTCGTTTAAAGATACGCCTGTTTCGGCAGCGTTATTGATGACAAGACCTAGAGTACGAGCAAGTTCATCACCATGTGCCTTACCTTCCCGAACGGTCAAGTACAGGAAGTCAACAAGCTTTTGGGTATCTTGAATGGACAAGTCATACGCATTTGTGAGCGTAGTCATGACGTTGCCGGTGTTCTCGATATCAGCTCGGATAGTAGTTGCCGCTTTACCGACAGCTTTCACGTAGTTAGCGACGTCATCAGTTGTGCCGCGCACACCGGAGGAAATCGTTTCGTAAAAAGTGGATGCCGTGTTTGACGGTCTGCCGAACACGTTGTCAAGTTGCAGCAGCGACTTTTCTATCTTTTTGATCTGTAATTCTGTGATTGCAGAAATATCAGCGATGATTTGGTTGAACTCATTCGCCGCTGCCGTAGCCGCATAAAAAGTACCTGCCACGCCGCCAGCACCAAGCCAGCGACGGGCAGATTGGTAGATTGACGAAAGACTACTTTCTACACTGTCAGAAGTGCTATCAAACGCGGTGTTGAACGGCGAAACATCCGCGCTTACCCGTGCCAACAAATCAAATACAGTCGTAGACATTTACCTTCCCTCAATCTTTTATTTTTGCTTGCCGTTCAGCCTCCCGTTTAGCCTCCTCAGTGACAACAGACTTCAACAAGTCTTTGTCCTCCCTAATTTTAGATTTTTGAACGTCTACAAGTCCGTCAAGGACAGATTTATCATAGCCCGCCGCCCTCCCGGTGTATGCTGTTAGGCTGTCTAGGGCATCAGCTTTCTCAGACAACTGAAAGAGTTTGATTACGTGACAAAACGGTGTGTCAAGCAGAGCTTTTAAGGTGTAACCTTTAAAAACTCGCATTATGTTCATCAATACGTACTCAAATTCTAATTTGTCGGGGAGGGCGCTTTCGTAGGGTTTTGCTTTTTACCCGCGTCTCCGTCATCTTCTTTCTCTTCATTCAGTGCAGCAGCTCCCCACAACATCAATTGAAGAACTTGAATAGTAAGTGCATCTTCACCTTTCTTTAAGAGTTCAATGATCGGAGTTCCTGCTACATATTTTCCAATGAATTCATGGATTTCATCCGTGAGTTCATGGCTTTTCTTCACAAGTTCGCCGATCTTTTTATGTGTGTCTTCAATTGCAAGCATAGCTTTTTCAATCTGATCGAGCGTAAACTTTTCTTTCAGTTCCTCCGCTCTTTCAGGATGCTCTTCAAGCTCTTTCTTAGCTTCTTCACAAGCTGCTGCCCGCTGCGTAAGTCGCACTTGAAGAATCGCATGTTGGGTGCGAAGGGACGAATGCCGAGAAAGAAACGTCTGTGCCATAGCCGCATCACGGGCAGTAATCAACGGGAGATCATACATTGTCCCGTCAGGGAACGGAATTTGCACCTGTTCCCTGTATGCTTCCATGTTTTCAAACGAGATGTCGGAAATTTTAGGCATGATAAATCCTTATTTATGATTACGCCTTGCTGGAAACCATAAGATATGCGCCCGCACTATCAACATACGCCTTGAAGTTCAACGAAAGACCTTGAGGCGTAGTCTTCATGAACGAAATCCCATCGTCCATAAGCGGGGTAGCTTTCGGCAAGGTGTAAATTTTCGTATCCGAAGAATCGAGCGGAACCAGTTTCAATTCAGAAGCAATCGATTTCATATCGATTCCGATAGGATCGCTGAATGTGCCGTTATCCGCACCCGGAATGAGGTTAAGATTTTCCTCGTTGACCTCACCAAGAATGCAATCAACTGACGCTTCCATCTCTGTGATAATGTCCTTAAGAGGAAGTGACGCTTGATCCGGCGTAATCGGTGTAGGTGTCATTGAGATGTTGATCTTGACACTGTCGTTGAGTGTGTATCCAAGGCACCGACTATTGTAAAACAGTGCGGCAGGCCCCATGTGGATATCGGCAGGATTTCCTTGAAAAACATCAGCCATGGTAATACCTCCGTTATTTAGCTGTAATTCTTAAATTAGCCGAAACGGTGTACGCCGTTTGCGTATTCACCATTATTTTTATCGGCATTGTAATGTACTCTATTTCAACATAGATTGCAAGTCCGTTACCTAGTGGATCACCCTTTTTATTAAAATTTTCAGTTATTTTCTGAACATCCGTGACACACTCAGGGCGGCCTTTTCGATTTTCTACGATTCGTGCATTGCATTTGATTAATCCGTGCTGATCGCTCTCTTGTGATTGAATATCAGTAACGTATGCGCTGCGATTAACAAGCTGTTCAGGATTATACATTTTATCACATACAATCCCGTCATTGAAAACCGTATCACAAAGATCACAAAGGTAATCTTCAATCAATTTTACGTTACTATTCATTCATCTCACCGTCTATCTGATCCGCTGCACGTTCAAGCATAGAATTAATCGCATCTTCCGACAAGTTTTCATTATAACTGAAAAGTCGCTTTGCGATGCCTTTTGCAAGATTATTGCTCTGTTCGATGTCATACCAAGCACGAGTAAGGAATCGGCTACCGACACGTTTATCAACGGCTGCTTCTTTCCTATGCTTGCGTTTTAATCCATCTTTTGTTTCACCGATGAAATCATCATAGTAATCATGGATATATGCAATCAATTCAGGAGAAGAAGTCGGATACCCCCCGGCAGCGGCTATCTTATCATAACTACTATGCCATGAATCAAGAACACCAACAATCGCAGTTATACGCCCTCTGCCCTTGAGACTTGTAATTTCCGGTACAGATACCTTGATAGAATGCTCAAGAGCCCCCGAATAATGCGGAGCACGTGCAATCGCCCCCCTTCCGACTTCACGTACCGTACTTTTAATTTCCGCAAGGGCGGCTTCGAGCATCTTCTTCTTGATATCGTCTGTAAAGGTCTTCCAGCCTCTGAAATTATGGGAAAACGTGAATGAATAGCCTTTTGCTTGAATGGAGAAAGATTCAGCATTGCGTAGTGCTCTGCCAATAGGAGGATTGTAATCCGCTCCTCTTTCTCCAAATCTGCCTCTAGCCATTCGAACACCTTATTGTATAGCCCACAAGTTCACCGTAAATATCGGGTCTCGGGCTGACGCCGCTGACATAGTATTCTTTACCGCGCCACGTACAGACGTCACCGATCTGTGGAGTTGAATGTGATCTAGGATTGCTATCTGTATCCGATTCGTAGTGAACCAATGTACCAATGTTTGTAAAAGCGGCAGAGCCCATCATTGCGAACTCTTCCGTAGATTGACCCCTGAAAATGCCGTAACCAAAACCGATACGAACGCGGGAAATTTCCGCTTCGTCCCGGTCTTTTACGACTTCAAAGACTTCAATCTTATTTTCTTCTACAACCAAATGATCTAGCATTACCTGATAATCCTGACATCTTGGCAGATCATACCGAGGTATTTACCCGCCGGGCTGTTTTTGATTACAGAAATGATAGCTCCACCATTATTGCCGCCGTTACCTGTACCGGAAACGTATGTTTCACGGCCAATCCCGTCAACCGTTACGGACGTTGCTCCAAAAATTCGATTATTTGTAATCTGATTGAGTTTAGCCTTATTTGTATACATGTACACGGCCCACTCAAACACTGCCGCCTGATAAGCCGTGTAAGGCTTACTTTGGCTGATTACATTTGAATCGATGTTTGAAGTTCGCAAAGCGGCATTGATGTCATTTTCAGCGGTTTCAATCAAAATCGCCTTATCCTCAGCACTGATCTTATTCCACACGTCACGGTTCATAAAATTAGTGCTGAAATAATCATCTGCCATTTCAACGGTATTAAGCATTGGGTTTCCTCTTCCTGAATGTAGGAATGTGGCGATCCAGTTCGCTGTCGTTCTGGGGATCGTACTTCCCTTTACGTTCAGCTTCCTCAAGCGCCTTTGCCTTTCGTTCCCTTTCTTCTTGTGCCTTAATATCGTCAAACGGATCGACGAAACTTTTCTGCACAAGCCAACTGGAAATTTTACGGACTTCACTCCTTCTGTAATCCGGAAGCTTGTTTGTAAACTCAACCGGAAATTCAGCTACATGAGAAGCGATAACAGGTTCAAACGCCTTTCTATCTTTAACTGCGATGTACACTTTGTAGTAGTCATGGCGTGATGGATTATAATCTTTACGATTCATCCGGTGATCCAAGTCCTCGTACAAAATGCTAAAGCAACTAGCATAGAATTGCGCCTGAGGAAATTCCGTAGGGCTGGCCAGTAAAACAATCCTGCGATCAAACATTATGCACTCCAAAATAGGGGCCTTTCGGCCCCTATCGGTTCACGATTAGGAAACGATACGAACGTTTGTAACCTGCGAAACCTCATCAAGGGCGGCCTTCGACTTGATGAGGACACCGGCCGTAAGCTTTTCGGTATTGACCCACATCTCCCAATTCGACGAGTTGGAAAGTTCCGAATCCGTAGGATTGGTTCCGACGGTGGACTTGAGCTGGTAGCCCTTGACATAATTCCACATGTCACCCTCACCCTGAAACAGGGACGCAAGGTTTTCGTTGCCGACCTGGGTCTGCATGGCAAACTGTGTATTGCCATTATCCCGAAGCGTGACCGCGTTGTCCGTAAGGAACAGCGTTTTGTACTTGGTAGCGCCGCTGTCCTGATAGGTGAGCTCGGGGTTATCCGTAACGATAACCGGCTTATTCATGGTGGCCGGAGTGCCGCCATACATCATGAGACCCTCGCCAAGCGTAAACTTGGTATTGAGAACCTGATCCTTGAACAGGGTGAAAAAGACCGCCGAGTGCATAATCAGAGCCCGGAGACGGCTGGCAGCGTCACCGAACCGCGCCATCGCGTCAATTTCGGTGGCCATGCTGAAATTCTGCGAACTGGCATCAACGACACAGTTTGTGCGGCTACCGATGGCAGCGGCACAGATGGTGATTGCCTGTTTGACGGTGAATTCCACTTTCTTTTCGGCCAGCTTGCGGCCAACCATGAACATGACTTCATCATTTGTCATGTTGTCGGAAGTCTTGAAAGCCGTCCACTGCCACGCAACGGGCTTGAACTTCCAGAAGGTCTTGAACGCGGTATGCTCGGCGCGTTCGATCTTTTCAGCAACCTGTGCGCTGTCGGTAGTGATGTCGCGGCGCTCCATCGTACCGAAATCACGGAAAAACGCCTCATGCTTTTTCGTGCCTGTGGTGTTTTCCGATTCAAGACGGATCGTACCGCCGCTGGCGGCATTCAGAATGTTGACAGCGTAAGTCAGCTGCTCAATATAGCCTGTACGCAGATACTGATCGTACGGCAGGAGGTCAGACAGAAATGTAAGTGCCATGACTGCAATCCTTTACTGTTCGGGAGATTCGCCCTGCTCGTTGCGCACCAAATTCAGGTAGGCGTCATTCCCATTTTCTTTAATGTACTTGACTTTTGTGGCAACATCCCACTGACTGACCGGAGTTTTGACTTCGGCATGGGCCGGAGGCTGCTTGCCACTCCCCGAACCGCCATTGACCGGAACGAGGCACAATTCAGGTTCTTTCTCCTTAATTTCGGAGAGAAAGCCTTTGAGCTTTTCGGGATCGTTCACGTCAATCCCTTCTTTCTGCGCTTTCCACACAAGATAGTCAGGATTCTTGAAAATGACACCAAGCTCATTTTTTGTAGCGAGTGTTGTGAACTTCAAGAGATTGCTTGTTTCAGACGCTTTAGTTCGCAATTCGTTATTTTCCGTAGTCAGGTTTTCAACCTTACCGGAAAGTTCCGAAAGTTGCGCATTGACTTGATCTTGCACTCTCTGTTCCGCTTCCGTTGCCGCAGTTTTGAGTTTCTCGTTTTCTTCTGTCATTGTTTTGATTTGAGATTCGAGTTCGCTCTTTTTCTGAGACACCTCATTGAAGCGATACGTAGGACGAAATTCCCTGTCAAAATCAGCAATTTCTTCCTGAGTAAGTGCTTCCCCGCGCTTAATCTTCGCCATCAGTTCTTTGTAGTCCATACTGCTCCTTATCATTTTATACGCGGTTTTGTCCGCTAATCCTTATAATACACTGCAATTCAAAATTTTCAAGTAGGTTTTTACTTATTTTACAGATTTTCCCCCTTACTGATTGAAGCTGTTCTACTTTTATCGTAATCGCTGCGGCTGCGGATTCCGTCAGGGGTGCTCCCACTTGCGTCAGTCTTGTGTTTTGCCTTACTGTCAAACGTCATCGGAGCGGCTGCCTGCGCATTGACGTCAATTTCCTTCTTGATCTTTTCATACACGTCATCAGGCACATGACGGATTGTGTCAAGAGTATCGAGGGCGGTAATCTTGATCTGTTTCTGATATTCATTTCCGGCGTCAAGATTGGCAAACTCAACAATTGCCGCAATCACAGACTTCAGTTCATGGATATCATAATTCGTGTTGTACAAGACTTTCGGAATCTTGATCGAGGGATCAAACATGTTCATGAATTTCCACACTTTGTTCTCAAGTTCCTGCAAGCGGGAAGCGATCCCCGAAAGCTGTGCGGCAAGACTGATGTTGTCTGCGGACTTACTTTCCGCAGAAGAGCGCTGTGTCGTATCAACACCAATAAGAAATCCATACATCTTAATCAGTGTGTTGATAAGACGGTCGTCATGTTGAATGATGCTTTCGATATTGGCCCCATTCGGCTGAATGTAACGAGAAATGCCCCGCTCTTCCGCGTCTTCCGGGATATGCTTGGTACGGGACAGCACCAAACTCGCTTCCTGAGCAATGATCTTTTCAACAGCCGGATCATTGATGTCCAATGTAGGGTTCTCCTGTTGGAGCTTCATCCTGATACGGACGATCGTAGATTGAAGGGTAGAGGGGAGAACCAGTTGCCCATAAGTCTGTTTGAGGATATTGGTAAGCAATTCAGATTCCCCCTTAAGTACAGAATCGTGAATTGTGAGAATATCATCAATTTCAGGTACATTGAAATACCGATTAAACATTATACTCGAATATGGAATGGCGGGGACAATACCGAGTGTATTCACATGCAGATCGCTGGCGATGATGAGATCAACTGGCGTCGGGTCGTCTCCATTGTCAATGATGTAATCAAAAGTCTGCCAGTATTCTTTTGTGTAGAGTGTTCTCCTGAGCTTTACAACGGGCTTCCTTTTCGGATTGTTCTTTTCGATAACGGTCTCTTGCCGGATCACCCAGCTCAGGCTTCCGTCCGAATCGTAGTCCCAATCAGGGATATCCATAGGAGCAAGGGCCTCCGCATACGGTCTGATTTTGTCTCGTTGCTTCGTCTTGAGGTCAACAAGATTATAGTTGAGTGCGGGATTATCGATGAAAACCCAAGCAAGACCATAGATTGTATGATAGTCAAATACTTCGCGCATGACGCTGTTAACGGATTTACTTTTCCGGTCGAAGTCGTCCGCGATATCCGCATTCACATTTTCTCTGCGCGGCGGTTTTGAGAAAATGTAATCTCCAAATTTACGAGTGCTGTATTTAATCAAATTGATGTTATACGAGTACTGCTTCCGATCGTTGAATTCTTCATCCGTTTCAGAAGGGTGCTTCTGCAACGTATTCTCGATATACGCGCGGCCGCCATTATACGCGCGTGTGGCCTTACACCACAGGGGAAGAAGTTTACAGTAGTACGGATGTTTTCGAGTGAAAACGTAAAAATTAGGGTCATTCGCATTAACAGACGGCACCAGCGAATACAAAGATTCAAGTTCCATATTCATAGTTTTTCTCCTTTAAAACACAAATGCATTCATTTTATCCACACCATAAGAAATATACCGCACGCAGTCGATAACGTCATCATCTATTTTGATGGGAGATTCCTTATTCGACACTTCGCTGCTGCTTTCATGCCAAGAATAGTTTTGAAACTCCGTGATGATGCTTTCACATGTGTTAAAAACTTGAAGTCTTGGTTTTCCGGTCTTACGATTGATCATTAGTCTCTGGGCGATAGAATTAATCCCATCAGCCACCGACTTATGGGCGGGTTTCGTATAGATACCCTCTGATTGTAAGTATGCACGATCTGCCGCAGCATGGTCAGCCCATCTTACCATGTAAATATCTTTATTCTTTTTCTGATAGTCGTTGATCTCGTTTGCGGCTTCACGGATTGTAATTCCAGATTTTTTAAAATCATGGTAAAAGTACAGAATATCGTTCACAAAGTCATGTGCTGCGCATACAAATGCAAACGGGTGTTTGTAACCAAAGTCGATCGCTGAAAACTTAGCCCAATACGGGGGTATGGTAAAAGGCTCTACAACATGGATACGCTCATCAAATTCTTTGAAAATCTGTCCCTCACCCCCGCACCACCTGCCGTGCAACATTCTTTCTCTTTGAATTTCAGGAAGTGCATCAAGCGTATCGATGTAACCCTGAGGTAGATTCTCTAGATTGTCATAGGCTGTCCAGTGCAACAGGGCATGTTTATCCGCATCCTTGAGCTTCTTAAACGGCTTGGAAGCAGGATCAAGTAGCTGAACTCCCCAAATGTACAGCCAGTGCCTTTCAGACTGCGGGTTGCAGTCGAGAATCATCTTGTTTACCGCTACAAATGTTCCGGTAATGTCTTTCACTTTCTGCGCAAGACGGGTTTTCAGCATACCGATAACTTGATAAGTCATCTGTGTAGCTTCGTTGCAGAAAATCGTAATGTACTCAGTACCCAAGCATTTCTGCGCTCGATCTTCATCATCAAGACCACCAAGTACGATTACAGAACCGTTACTGAATTGAACTTTCAACTCAGACTTTACTAGCGTGTATTCACTGTCCGGAATGTACAGATTCAGATATTTGGGCAATGAATCATCCCAAATCGAGTTGCGTGCGTCAACCAAATTTTTACGCACAATGAGTTGCCGACTTCCGGGAAACTGAAACGCTCTCCCAATCATATACTCCATAATAAGGAAGGTCTTGCCGGAGCGTGATCCTCCGGTAAACAAGATCGTTTCCTTATCAGGGTTTTGAAGCAGTTCAAGCCCCGTTTTCTGTTTAGCTGTCAGCTTTAGCGGCATCTCTTTCCTTATCCTTATTTATCTCTACCGTGAGTTGATGTACAAATTTTCTGTAAATCGATTCCATAAGATAAGTCAATGCTTCATGTTCTTTTTTGAAATCAATATTGACTTCATCCAAAATATTTATAGCACAGTGTAAGACTTCATGCGCAAGCGCACCGTACTCATTGCATGATCCAGTAAACTCAGGCATCCAAATTACATATTTTGTACCGTAGTCCTTATGCTGAAAGGTGAACGCGCCTGCCGCCCACGTTGATGGCACTAACCCCTCTGTATTTTCCAGCCCCTTGCACAGTCTACGAATATAGCGATAAAACTTATCGCGCGGCCCCACAAACAAATAACAGGGGGCTGAGTATACATCAACATAGTAAAAATAACTACTCTTCATATCGGGGCTCCATCGCTTCCACTACCCACACGTCCTGAAAGTTACCGGTATCCAATAGTGCGGTAGCTATCTCTTCTGCCTCCTCGTAGCATGGGAACTCTGTTTTACGGTATCGTTCCGGTACCGTGACTGCTCTTTTATGGTGCATACATATATACAACCTGCGCGGGCTCAGTTTTCGTTGTACCGTAATAAACCATCTGCGGTTCATTGTAGGCTTCTCTACCGGAACTCCATGCTTTACCATGTTGGCGTATGCATGTTTGCCGCACAGAATGACGCAGGAATCGTCTTTAAGACTTTCTTCAAGAACAAGTTTGTACATGGTTATACTCTCCTGTTGCTCAATTCGGCATCAAGTCTGGCATTCAAGAAACACATCTGAGCATACCAGTTAGTTTTCACGCAGTAATTCCGGCAAACGTCACATGACTTGTTTAGTCTTTTACAGTATATGTCATCACTGTTGATTCTGATTCCGTACATGCAGTTTTCACATGCCACATCGCGTATGACTGTCTTGGTTTTCATGTGCCTCCTTTATAGTGTTACTTTAATATAGTTATTTTTGTTAATTTGTCAACCACTATAAAAATAAAAAGCAAAAATAAAGTAAAAACCGCAATTGACATTTTCAGCCACCATGCTATATTAGTTAACAAAGGCGGCTTAGCGGGCTTCAACGCGACAGCGCTATGGTCAAATTCCGCGTACCAGCAGCGTTGCCGCCTTACTTTATCAGGGTTGCTATGTGGTTTAAGAAAAAGCATTTGTTTGTGTCTTATTTCGGGTATAAGGATCATGCTAACGGCAGGGAATGGGTATTTGGGAATTGTTTTGATTTTCAATTCGAAATCACAAAAATCACTCCCCGCACTTTGTCGCTTGCAGAAACCGATATTAAACAAAAATGTGAACTTGATAACGTTGTTATAATCAATTTTAAATTATATTAAGCCGATTTAGCTCAGGGGTAGAGCAGCAGTTTTGTAAACTGCCTGTCATCGGTTCGAATCCGATAATCGGCTCCAAATATGGACGTATGGTGTAACGGCAGCACAGTTGATTTTGGTTCAACTAGCGCAGGTTCGAATCCTGCTGCGTCTACCATTAACCAAAGGAAATAATTATGCCTGTAAAGGGGTGTCAGAGCGGAGGTAAATCCGGCAAATGTTACGTAGGAAAAGGAGGGAAAGCAACGGCAGAAAGACAAGGCAGGACGATCAAGGGGAATCAGGAAAATGAGCAGTTTAATTGACCATATTGGCCGTAAGGAGCCCCCTGTGAACGCTCCAAGCTGCCGGAATCTTGATTGCCTGTACAATGAGGGCGGCAAATGCACACAGGGGCTTGCATGTAAACAGGATGAAACTTACGAAAAGAAATGGTTCAAACATGCGTAATCAAAAACCAAAACAACAATCTCATAAACTAGTATGTTACAATACAGTTGAAGCGTTGCAAGCTGTAAGCATGCTGGTACGGCACTTGGATTCAGTTGGCGTGAAAGTCGTAGACGAAAAATGGAGTATCAGGTTCCGTATCACAACCGTAAAACTCATTACAGAGAGACATAATGAAGATTAAATTTAAGAAACTCAGTGGGACTGCCGTTGCACCGTTTCAGGGGAGTAAATTTGCCGCAGGATTTGATCTTACAGTTGATGAATTGGAGTTTTCTAACGATCAAATAAAGTATAATTCTAATATTGCAGTTGAAATTCCTGAAGGCTATGTTGGATTATTGTTTCCTAGAAGCAGCGTTTACAAGCATCACATCCTACTTACAAACAGTGTCGGGGTGATCGATTCTGACTACAGAGGCCCCATTAAAGCGGTATTCCAGCGAGAAGAAGCTATCCGCTATAAGATTAGCGGATATAGGGTAGGTGAAAGATTTGCACAGCTCATTATTGTGAAAAATCCCTCTGTAAAATACATTGAGAGCGATACGCTTTCAGAGACAGAAAGAGGTGATAAAGGTTATGGGAGTACCGGAAAATGAGCAGAAAACTGTGTAAGCATAGAGTTGCGGTCATCATCGAGACTAATGTTCCAATCGACAAACAAGACGCCCTGAACTATGTGAATCACGTGGTGCAGATAGCACTGGACAGTATGCCGATTGACGAGTTTGTGTCTGAACCTAAACCAAAAACATATGTGGAAATTGAAGATGTTACAGTTGGATAAGTATGAAGTCGTGCCGATACTTCTTACGTTTGTGGGTATCGGATCAGTAGCTGTTCTTTTATCTTTGATATTCTATTCTATTACCTGCAAAACAGTTCCAAGTCAGGAAACGGATGTTGTTATCGAGACTATTGAGTATGACGGTTGCGAGTACCTTAAGTATTCCCCAAATCGCGGCTCATCCTACTGCTGCCTGACCCATAAAGGGAACTGCAAACGCTGTGCAGAAAGAAATGGTAAATAGATTTCTAAAAATTAACGGAATCGTAGCTTGATTTATCGTAATTACAGGCTATTTTATACGTAAAGAGGTTGCCGTCTCTTTTCTTGCCTTCGGGGGAGGGAGGGTTTGTTGGTTTTCCTTCCCTCCCCCACCTATCGCGCCCCTCAGCGAACTTTTATTCATAAATCAGGAATAAAATAGTAACTTTGGGGCTTTTTTACTTGCAATTCTCCAATTCAATGTTATATTGTAGTATAGTGCAGTAGAAAACAATGTGTGCTGTACTTTTACCTACAACTAAAATAAGGAGAGTTATGCGAACGTACACAAAATACACAAAAGCGGGCGCGCTGGTGTCTAAATTTATGCGCACACAGGGCATTTCCTGCCTCTCCGTCTGCCAAAAGCTCGGTATCCACCCAAGCTACCTGAGCAATGCACTGAGAGGGCGATCCCCTTTCGGGATCGATCTCTACGACAACCTGGTACAGGCGTACAGTGGTCTCTTTACCGAAAAAGAAAAAGAAGAGCTGTACCGTGCCGTGTGGGATGGGAAAAAAGAGCTGCGGGTTGACATATCCGGTTGGGATATTGACAGTAAGATTAAACTTGCAACACTTGCCGAATCCATTAAAAATGAAATTGAAAACTCAAAAAGGAATAAGTAATGAAACTCATCGAATTTAAACTGACACTCGCAGTCCCGTGTGACGTTGACGAAGAAACCATTAAAGAAGCAAGTATTGTGAATACGATAAGAGACTATGCATCCAATTGTGATATCGAAGAGTGCGGAATTGAGTTGGCCAGAATGGACAAACCGCAAACGGCATCAGGGCCCAAGGCACAGTCCGGTACCAAACAAGCAAACAAAATGAGGTGAAAGATGAGATTCGAAATCACAATGCGCAACTATTTCTGCATCACGGAAGAAGATATTCTCGACGCAATCGTTAAATGTATTGGTGTGGATGAGGACGACATTGAAGTAACTCAGATCGATACGTGTGAATAACATGAATGAAATACTCCAATTAATAGGGATCATGGCGATATTGACTGCGTTTATATGGTTAGCCATAGGGGACAATTGGGATGAATACTGACTACACGCTGACGAAAGAGGAAACGGCTAGAGTTGAGGGGGAAGTAGAGAAGGAACGAAACTACTTACAAGCGGTACGCAAGTGTACCGATAAAGAAATTGAAAAGATGCTGCGGCTCGTCCGTAAACGGGCAGAACAGAACATTATTTACTTTAAATTAAAGAAAAAAGAAGGGAAGAAAGACTTAGAACTGTGAGACGTGAAGTAGTGCGAGAATCCTTAGTTGAAGCGATCGACACTACTTTTAAACTTTTGTTTCCTCCGGAAAACCCTGAAAGCAATCGTGTAAAGGTACTTAGTGAATCGCAGATCAAGTTCCTCGTAGAGCGCACAGCCGCAATCATCACTGCATATGTACATGAATCTGTAAATAAAACTGAGGAAAACCAGCAATGAACTGGCCACAAGCTACTGTCGATATCGCAACCGGACTATTCGCCGTTCTTGTGCTTTACATAGTCATGGTTAAAACTAACTAAACCAAATACCAATAAATCAAGCAGAAAGATCAACATGAAATATGCGAGCGTCTGTTCGGGAGTGGAGGCGGCCTCCCTCGCGTGGAAGCCGCTCGGATGGGAACAGGTGTGGTTTTCCGAAATCGAGCCGTTTCCGTGCGAAGTGCTGGCTCAACGCTTCCCCGGAGCGCTGGAAGGAGCGGGAAAATGAAGTGCGATATTTGTAAAGATGACTTTCCGGACGATGAATTGGTGGAAGCTGACATTATGACGGGTGAGGATGACGGCAACATTTGTGAAGGCCCCAAATCTCATGTGTGCTACATGTGCCGCACACTCATTGTTGCGGTGGGTATCGAAAATCAGAGCTGAATAATTAAAAAAAACAGCGGAATTCGAGGAAACAGAAAAATCTGATTCGACAAATTCCGCTTGTTCAGCGTTAGATACTGTTAATGTAGCATATTTTGTCAACTTTTCAAGGTTTTACACAATAGAGGATTTGAAATGAGCGAAGAGAAATGCCAGAAGTGCTGGAATGGTGAGTATCCACTTTTTATCGAGTGGGACGAATCCATGCAGATGGAGTTCGTTGACGACGAGGAAGAATTGGTGGAGTTTTGCACTTCGCACCAGCTTAACCCGCGCGAACTTCAGTATTATGATGCGGTACCCCTGTATGCGTGGGAGGGTGTTCACATCGATACTGAAGAATTGGAAAACGACGACGGAGAACTGGACGAAGAAGTTCAGGCGCTTATTGATGAGTTCAGACAGAAGCTCCGGACGATAAAACGTCCCATCATACACTGGGCTTCTGATAGGCCGATCAAAATTTCTGCGTCCCTGTTGGAAGAATGGTATGCGAAAGTGAAGGGTGGTTTAGCATGAGCGAAGAATTGAAACCGTGCCGCCGTTGCGGTCTATATGTGTCTTCAGATGGGATTGAAGTTACACAAACCGATACCGGAACATATACGGCAAGATTCGAGTGTCCGGATTGTGGAGAAGTGGCGGAAACTTGTATGCGCCATTCTTCCGAAGATTCCGCTGTCGCTGATGTGATTATTGAGTGGAACAGGCGGTGGACGGACCCGTCCTTACTCGCCAGAATTGAGGAATTAGAATCGGCAATCCGGCGCTGTTGCTGGAACTGCTGGGCGAATCACGCATCCGACGCCGCGCAGTGTCGGTTGTGCGGCCTTAGTAAAGCGCTGAAAGGAGGGAAATGAAACCATGAAAGAGATTGGAATGCTGTTTTCCGGACCGATGGTTCGGGCAATTCTCGACGGCCGTAAAACGCAGACGCGCCGTATTATCAATCCTCAACCGCGTGTTGTTTTAGCACAGTACGATGACGGCAGTATTGAAACAAATCAAAGTTTCGGGCATGGAGACCAACGGTTACGCTGCCAAGTTCACCCCGGAGACCACATTTATGTGCGGGAAACGTGGGGAATTCTGGACGACAAACATCATTATTGTTATTTTGTTGATTCGCAAGAACGCTCGCGCCAGCAGCTCGTAGGGAATCGTTGGCGGCCGTCGATACACATGCCGAAAGCCGCTGCCCGGATTTGGCTGGAAGTGACCGATGTACGGCCCGAACGGCTGCTGGACATTTCGAGCCATGACGCGGACTGCGAAGGCTTCACAGAAGCCGGAATGCATCCGAGAGCAGCTTTCTTGACAGAAACGCATCAGAGAGCAACTTTCTTTGCAGCGTGGGAACAGCATTATGGGTATGGCTCGACATCCAGTAATCCTTGGTTGTGGGTAATTGAGTTTAGGGTTATAAATCACGAGTAAAAGCACAAGAAGGAATAGGAAAATGAGTTGCGATAAATCAAAAATAGCTCCGATGTGCATCAATTGTTCGCGCTACAGGAAAAGTATTTTTTATGGCGGTCATGCAGCTTGCAACAAGCAAAAGACAATTATTAAAAATGGTTGTGATGTTTGTTCTGATTGGAAATTGTCAGAACAAAGGCGTAAAGTCGCAATTTTTTGGCGAATGCGGGAAATCGAAGAACGTAAGGCGCAGGAAGGAGCGGGAGAATGACCAACTTTGAAAAAGATGACCTCCAGCCCGGAAGCGCTGGCGGGAGCAATGGTGTTTGAAACCATAAAGGGAATATGGCGATACGGGATCGGCGAGAAAATATCGGTGCAAGCTTTTCGTAGCAGAGAGGAAGCAGAACGAGGCGCGGTCGAATATCTCAAGCATAGGTATGAACAGGGCTGGCTGAACAGCCAGGCGAAAAGCGAGAGGTGAGGCATGGTCAGAAAGGAGTACGAATTGACGGAAGCGGAATCTCGGGAATTGGAATTGGAAAAGTATAAGAGACTTTGGGAACTCCATCCTCCGATTTGGCATTCTGCGAAATGGGTGAAGAAGCAGATGGCCCGGAACCGAGCTAGAATCCGTTCCCGAATCATCGGACGCAGGAAGCGTCTGGAAGCAAAAACTATACAGCTGGAATTATTTTGATGTTTGTACTATGGGGGTGAAGAATGAAAGAGTATAAGATTGGAGAGGTGTTCCGTCACACGGATGGAAAAGCCTATCAGTGTGTGGAAGGCGAGACCTGTGAGGGGTGCGCGTTCAGATGCACAGGAAATGATTGCGTGGGGCCATACTGTGATGGTGGAAGCGACGGTCGCCCGGTGAAGTTCATCGCTGTCACGGAACCCGTAGAAGGGATGCTTTACCGCGCCAAAAACGGTCGGATGTATCGGCTGACGGAGGGCAGTCATTGGGATCATTGGTGCGCTTGCGATGATGACCCCGAACGGAGCTGTGCCGAGCTTGACATGGCCGTATTCGGGGACCGCGGTCCCCGATGGTATTGGGCTCCGACCACAGACTATGCCCCGGCCTCGGACGAATCTCCGAAGCCCGTCGAATCTCCGAAGCGCCACATCGAGCTTGCTGTGGTGAAGGTCGAAGGCGACAAGGTGACGTTCAAAATCGCCGATCAGACGCATAGGAACGACGAGTTCAGCCAGCAGGTTAATAGTGATGAGTTCAAATCCAGCAATGGGCTCTGCCTGCTGTCGCATTCTGTCCCGGAATGGTTTCCCCTTGCCTCCGCGCTGTACTGCCGCGGAAAGGGCAAGGCGCAAGACTTGTGCGAGATCACCTGCACCACCATCGAGTTTGCCAAAATTTGCGAGGCGGTGGCTGAGTATAATGCCACGGACGGGAAGGGGCGTGAACCTCGGTGGCCGCAAGAGGGGGACAAATACTTCTGCATCGCAGTGGACGGTGAGCTTGATCGTCTCACATTCGACAGGAGCGAAAGCGATCGCAAACTTCAGGATTTCGGCAACTTCTTCCGCACCAAGGAAGAGGCCGAAGCGGCCCTTGAGCGGGTCAAACAGGCGCTGAAAAAGTAAAAACGGGGCGGAAAAATGAACCTTTCCGAAATTGACTTTATTCAGGTTGTCGTGCGGATACGCGGCAAATACCACATGGTTTTGCTGAACGAAGCTACAAAACGGATGTTGCCTGAGCTAATCGCTGGAATGGAGGGAAGACTTCGACTGCTTGAAACGGAGCTTCCCCTTGAAGAAATCAGCATCGAAGAGATGAAGCGAATTTCTGAGATGAGCAGTGCGGACGAAAAAATCGAGTTGTTGCAAAAAATGCAACAGTTGAAAGGAGGCAAATGATGGAAAGAACTTGGAGATGTACCGAATGCCGGTATTTCGTTTATCCCAATCACTGCACTGTAAAGGGAATAAAGGTCGATCGTAATTACGACGATTACTGTGACTTGGCAGAGGAGATTGAAGAGAGGGAAGAGGATGTAACCACGACATGTAAGGAGGTGGAGAAATGAGCAATCTTGAAAGCATCGTCCCGCCGCTGGAGCTGTGCAAGCAAATTCCGGAAGGGGAGTTTGAGGACTCAGCGCTGGTGTTTCGTCCCTACTGTATCAAGGGAGATGAAAAAGTCTGCCCGCGCACACAATATGAGGTGGTTGTTGGAGATCGTCCAGTTCCTGCACCGACACTGGAAGAGATTTTGGGTTATCTTAGCGATATTGGCGTGAAGTTTTGTCAGTGCTGGATAAGGATAGGAAGCCAGCTTTTAGATTATCCGGTATACGCGGAAGCGGCGCTCCGGCTGTGGTTCGAGGTGAAAGGAATTGAGGTGGAGTGATGTGTGTACAGATAACGGGAGAAACATCGGACGGTTATCATACATTCAATGAATTGTATCATCATAGAGCTGTGTTATTCTCCGTAATTTGCCGCTGCTTTCCTGAGAGGGCGTGGAAATCACGCAAGCATCATGACGGAAGCATGTATGACGGAATGTTCATTGTCGGAATTGAAACCGATGACGGGCAAGCAACATATCATTACGATGAAAAATATTGGAATATTTTTCCAGTGAAAGAACTGGATCATGCCCCTGAATGGGACGGGCATACTCCGCAAGAGGCTATTGAACGAATCGGAAAGCTGAAGGGAATCGAGGTTAAATGATGGACAGGATGAAAATCAAATTCAAGAAGATGAACCCCAATGCGGTTATGCCGAGGCAGGGGACGAATGGCGCGGCTGGGTTTGACCTGACCGCCGCCGCGCTCCGTCTGTGGTTCAAAGTGAAAGGGATTGAGGTGAAGTGATGGGACTTGATGTAGTTGTGTGCAAAGTCGTAATGCCGAAAGACACGCTCGATACAGTTGAAAAGGTGTCGGCATTTGAGTCGGAAAATGAATGCTCATTTCATACAGTGGAAAACTGTCCGGCCATTATCGGAAGTAAATTTGAAGTCGAAGCACCTGTTGAATATATCGATTTCGATCCGCTGTTTAAAAAACTAGGGCTGAATGAGGATGACTACAGCTGTATTGCCAGTTACTATGGCTGTGAGCGTGCTCGTTTCGAGTTCCTCCCTAACAGTATCAGTACGGAATCTGATCGTAAAACAATTGAGGAAAACACCATAGTATTTGAAGAGGAGGTGTATCCAACTAAAATTGTAACGGAGAAAGGATTTTTGTCGGGGAAGAAGTCGGTTATCAACGAAAAGGAGCAAACAAACGATTCTACGACGATGGGAAATGGGGTAACAACACAGTTGTAATTGACAGGGAAACCCTGCTGGATGACTGGGAAAAATATTTTTCAGATGAAGATGATGCGTATTATGGGAAAAATGCAAAACAGCACTTCAAAGAAAATATTATTGACAAATTTGTAGACGGAGAAACTATAGTTTGCTACTGGTAGAGATAGAGGTAGAGGTAGAGATAGAGAGCGATATTGGGAACGGGGCCGGAGCGGAAGAGGGCTAGGCTAGGGCTGGTGATATAAGTTAACGATTTCAAAAATAGGGTGTGGATGTAAATACAACACTAACCCGCCCCCGCCACAAAAACTCGAGCCGATTTGGTGCTCCTAATAATTAGGGATTCATAACCAAATCGGCTCGATCTTAATCCTCCGGTTTACTTGCTTCGATATCGTTTATATGCGCTGCCGGATCGTTTAATCCCTGTTTTCGGTTTCCGAACGCCGGGCAGCCTGTCCGCTTTTTTGATATAATATTTCATACGACCGCCGGGCGAAAGCGCCCGGCCCGATAACGATTACTTGCCAACTTCCGAGGCGGCCGCTTCCTTACCGTCCTCCTTACCGTCCTCCTTACCGGATTCCGCCCTGGCTCCCGTCCCGGTTTCCGCTCCCTGTTCAGCTTGAATCGGAAAATTGACCTGTTCACGCAAGTAGACCAGCGCGGGTGAGGGCTCCGGCACCACAGTATACCCATTACGGACGGCGGCAATCAACGCCTGTGACACCGTTCTTGTAGCGGCCAAGGCCATCTCTTCTCCAGTTGCATCCCGCATGACGCGGACGCAAGCCCGCGCGAAAGCGTCTACTTCGCCGCGGTACCCTGTGAAAGAAAAACCCTCACGGCAGACAAGCCGCGCCGCAACTTCAGCCATGGTTAAGGCTTGCGGCTTATTGGCCGCCTTGACCTTTTCGAGTGCCTTAGTAGCGGCCTGAACGGTTGCGGAAGCCGTCATAATCTTTTCAACGTCACCGGAAGCGGCGATAGTGCGGAGGTTGTTTGTAGCCTCCTCTAATGCGGCCTCTGCTGCCTTAACGGCGGGCGACACAGCGGGTCTTGCCAGTTCCGCAATAAAACGCTGGTAAGCGGCTTCCGGCTCAATGGCGCTGGTTTCATTGACTTCCTTGTTCTCTTTCATGATATCCACCTTTCGTTAGTTTTGGCGGCCGCTATGACCGCCTGTTGTTATCTTTACATTAATGTTTATACCGTATGCACTGCATAGTAAATTGTATCCGTCAACATATCTCGAATCCCCAAGGCGCGGCCGGTATTTCTACATCTGATTCGAAAATTCTCAGGGTTATCGAGCGGAAACCAAACCGTTACAGGGATAACGGACACATAGTATCCGCAATCGTTCATAACGTGATAGTACGTTTTCAGAACAAGCTTACTGCCTTTGACTGACCATTCGTATTCATAATCAAGACCGGAGCCGCTAATCCTATTCATTGCGGCTTTGATTTTGTTAATGGCGTTTTCCATGCCTAATCCTCCTTATTTTAATTAATCAAGATTGCAGTAATTAAGTTTATAGACTTTAACGATTGCGCCGTCTTCATAATACTTATCATAAGCGAAATACATGTCACAAAAACCGAACACTTCATTAGATGGTACGTTATTCAAACTGCAATATGCAATCATGTGAACGGTAGTCTTAGGGACGATTAACTTTTCATACCAAAACGTCAATTCGCAATATACTATCTGTAAAATGCAATCAATACATTCGTGATTCTTAGCATATTTTTCGGCCATGTGACGGATGTGCGTTTCCGTATCACATTCATTGCTTTTCAACTCTTCAATACGCTTGCGGATAAGATACGAATATTCGCACTTTCCGTCTTTGCTAATTGTGTATTCAATTTTCATGATTGCGCCTCCTTGTGTTGTGTTTTCCTGTTACAGTATATAATTTACATGCTTTCAAAGATAATTCAAGCCCGTTTTCAAAAAATTTTTAACTTATTTTTCGATAACAGAAAAATTCAATTTTTTTAATATTTTATTGCAATTTTCGCTTGACTTTACGGAAAAATGTGCTATCGCGCGCATGTACATTATATAGAGCGGCGGCCGGGCGAATTTAGTTCAGGAATTGGCGATCAAAGAGTTTATAATTAGGATTTCCTGATAATTAGGATTTCCTGATAATTAGGATTTCCTGATAATTAGGATTCCGGAAGCAGCCACCCCGGGCCGGAATTGCGTAATCCTATGGGTATGGATTATTTTATATGCATCGGCATCCAAGTTTTGATTTTATATGCATCGGCATCCAAGTTTTGATTTTATATGCATCGGCATCTAAGTTAGCGGAGTAGCACAAAACGATCATTCTACGATACCGCGTGAAAAGCGGTATATAGGTTAACGAAATAGCACAAAACAATCATTTTATTATTTTATATAGATGGAGGCCTATGGTACTGAAATGATACCATGGTTCAATTTTATGTGCATCGGCGTCTAAAATAAAGATTGATACATGTTTTATACCAAATAACACAAATGTATTTAGGCTTTCCGGCGTGATAATATCACAAAATGCAATGTGGTTATGGTGATTTTGTGCTACTTTTTTATGATTTGCTATTGAAATTTCCGGGAAGAGCGCGTATATTTATATGTTGAGGGGGCGGGATACGGATTAGCGTAAACTATTTGCAATGATGTAAATACAAAATTGTATGCATCGGCATATGATGTACGATTTCCGTAAAAGATTATGATTGTGCGGGCGTCGCACAAATAGTAATTTTGTGCTATTTATTTATCACATTTTACAATCACAAACAGTATATAATCATTACCAAATAATACAAATGCTACCCGCTCAGAAACATGTTTCCGACTTCATAAAGGTACTTTATAAATTAACTTTACAAAGTATTTATGGTACCAAAATAGCACAAAACGGCACGCGCAATAGCACAAAACAATCACCAGCCCGGCCCCGACTGGCCATGGATTCCGTCATGATTACGTCCCGCCGATTATGCTACGTATACCCAGCCCCATAAAGATTACGTATTGATTACGTCACCCCGCCGCCTTGGTTAGGGATGCCACGTATGGTTAAGGATACCACCATGATTATGGATGCCATAATAGCACAAATCGCTCATCCGGCCAGGTACGTTGATGCCATATTCCGCCTCAACTGCCTTTGCAGAAAGTTAACGATAATAGCACAAAACGCTCATCAACGCCGTAAACGATCTGTATTGATTATCGGATTGGTTTCCCGGACGGAAGGGGACTTACCGTTTGTAAAGTAAATTGATTTACAGGGGGCGCGCGGGCTAACAACCCTTAAATTTTCAACGTAAACGGCTCTCTGACGCGACTTAGCATATTGCCGGTAAATTATGCGCGCGGGCCGACGAGCGAAGCGAGAAGGCCCTTTGCGCTCAATTTTGCGGCATTCTAACCATACGCGAAAAGGAGCGGCCGCAAGGACGCGAATTTTTCGAGTTAGCGGAGGATATAGCATTGATCGTAATTGAAGCGAAAACGATAACGAATTTTAAGCGGAGTAACTACATACTTTGACTGAATGTTGTCCGTAATGAGGCCGCAAGGCCGAATAAGCGGACAACATGAAGTCTTTCATATGGTTTTACTCGATTGTTTTCTTTTTCTTCTCTTTCCCCCTTTACCCCCTATCTTATTATTATCTTTCATCCGGTAAAATTAAAAATTTTACTTTTTATTTTAAAACTTTTTATTACTTTAACAAATTTTTATTTTTAATTTTTCTGAGGGAAAAATAAAAATTTATTGAAAGCAATAAAAATACTGTCCGGACTATCAAAAATAGTTATCTGGTAATTAAGGGGCTATAAGGGGGGACTATGGGCGGTCAAATAAAAATAACACCCAAATAAAATTTGTCTGTTATTTTATTCTTTTGCCCATCATCCCTTCTTATCCCCCCTATAGTCCCCCCTTTTCCTCCCTTCTTCCCTTCTTCCTTTAGGTTAAAAGTTAATGCGTTTATTTGTAATTTTGCGTAACCATGCTACATTAGTTTTTGTCCGAAAAATCAACCCAAATACAAAGCGGCCATGAAAACTCAACCTGTAACGACTACTTTTCTTACCTGTGCTCTTCAAACATTCGGCCTTGTATATGTAACCGATATGTGTATCCCCATACCCGGTTACGCTGCTCCGCAAACGGTATCCGCATATCGATTTTCTGATACTGCCGTATCAAATCCGGTTTCCGTTTCCGACATCCAAGACTACTTCACGAAAAACAATTATTTAGCTACTATCATTCCATCCGACAATCCCGAATATTTCATATATGCGGCAAACAGGCGATTCCGTAAAAACCGCCATAAAACAGTTAATCATAGCATCCGTTTTGATGTGTGCCGCCCGCCGCAATATCACGAAATCAACAAAACATTTCAATCTATAAAAGTTCTCGACATCGTAAAATACCACATAACGGAACATCCATCCCGTTTCAACATAACCGGCATCCTTACGCATTCGGGCGGTGAAATTCCGTTTACCGTCAACGTCTACAAAACTAACCCTTTACAGCCGCGTGTCCATTGCGAAATACCGCTTATAAAGACGAAAATTTACTTATCCGTTAGAAACATTCTACGTAAGTTGTTGAAATTCAACAACAAACACAAATTATCGTAAATTTTCGCAAAATTTTTCGTTTTTCCCCTTGCAATAAGTTAATATCAGGTTATATTATATACTGTAACACAAAAACAGCCAACAAGGAGGGTTAAAATGAAACTCGATCGCGCAATTTTTCACAGATTTTTCTATGCTGTCGAATCCGAAAGCGGCCGCGCCAAATCCAACACAAGTTTCGATGGATGGGAGTTCAAATCATACCGGACAACAATCGGCGTCAAAACTCCGGGAAAAGATGGCCGCCCGGTATTACTGATAGCGGATAGCTCTTTCAGCCGTACCACAGGCGAACACATAAGCGCATTGCGGGCCGCGTGTCCGTATCCGAGCAGCCATATTATTCACGTGCCGTTCACATGGGGGGATGTATGGTACAAGCGCGAATATTGCATCGACGACTTGTTACATCGATTCATCGACCGGCTTTCCAATTGGGAAGTCGACCGCCTGAAATACGCCGAAAGCCGCCGCAATTTCCTCCGGGTTTACGGTGATTTCTCCAGCTTTTTAGAGCTCGTAGCACCGAAGCGCCCGGCCAAGGCAGTAATGCAGAAAATTGAAGATCTGTTTGTGATTGCCAACGAAACGGAAGACCGCAAAAAACGCAATGAACTAATTTCCGGATTGACGGCGAAAAGAGAAGCCGTGGAGAAACGTAAGGCCGCAGCGGAAAAGCGGAAACACGCTGAATTTCTGAAACAGTTTAGCGATGTGCCGTATTTAGACCTGATACGAATCGCATATTGGGATCATTTCCGGCCCGAAGTATCTCACGAAACCCGGGCGACTTTACGCGGTATATTCAACCCGGACAATTCTTTGTCTTACGTCGTCCCGGAGTTGTCCGGCGAGGATGTAATCACAACGCAAGGGGTTTCTATGGATTGTCGCACCGTCCGGGCGCTGCTGAAAGCATGGAAAGCCGGAAAGGTTAAAGTAGGGCAGCACGTCGGGCCGTATACCATCTATGAAATTAAGCCCGGATATGTTAAAATCGGATGCCATAAAATCCCAATGCAGAATATCAGGGAGCTGTACTCGGCACTGGTTGAAGATGCCGCAGAGTGAAAACAGCTGGGCATCGGTTAAAATATTCAATCGCGCCGATGGCGCGATTGAATGATGCTCTTGAATGGATCATGGATGTAGTTATTAACCTTAAGTATGTAATGGGGTTTGTATGAAAAATAATGAATATACGCTCGAATCGTTGAAAGTTCTCAATCCGAAGTTTCAACCGCACGGCATCGTTACTGAAATCAATGACGATGACGTAAATATTGTAAACACGTTGATTAAACACATGGAACGACTGCGTGCCATCACTGGCAAGGCAGTGGTTGGCGATAGTGTACGATTTACAAATGAGAATGGTACTTATTATCATTACGCCATGATCGATAAAATTGATAATGAAGTTACGATTTGCGAATCACCCTCCGCCTTTGTGTTTTGTAATGGCAATGTGATGCTGTCCGGAGGACGTTTCAAATCTGTTAGCCCGAATAAACTTGTGTACATCGGCAAGACGGAAAGGACGTTTTGGACTTTTGGACATTGCGGGGCTTGTGCGCATGGTGCTATTTACTTTAAAGTTTTTGTAAATAAATTTGAATGTAAATTCAATAACAAATAGAGGGATTAGCGATGAAAACCATCTTGTACTGGCTTAAGTATGCCGCCATTCCGGTTGCGTTTTGGGTTGCTGTAATCATTTGTGTAATTTGGTAATCGAACATAAGGAAATAAGTAATGAAATTCAATATCGATTCCAAGAAAAATGAAGTTGTAAACAAGTACGAATCTGAACTTGCCGAACTCAAAGAGACTGAAACTGTGCTTAATGGACTTCCTGATGTGTTTGAAGAGTTCGAGTTCTTCTTCTACTCGCCGGCAAAAATGAATAAGAACGTGATGGGCGTTGTACATTTTTATTGTGATAATGTCAATAAGATTATCGATACTCTGAATAAGGTTACTGATTTGCTTCCCATTTGCTTGGTAAAAGATGGCTGTGTGTCGGCATATCCGCGCTGCTGCATAGATATGGATAAATACAGCAAATACAATTCAAATAATCTCTATTGTAAAAAATTGAAAGTTCCATATACGCTTGCGGCAGAAGGCTACACCCGCCAAACACTTCCTAGTGTTACCATTAGATGTTTTTACAATATTAAAAATTATGGGATTGTGGCTGTATGGATATCCGTAAAGAGTAAAGAGTTAGAATCATTCGGTGTTTACTTTGATGCAACATATCGCACATTTAAAGGCGATATTCTTGAAAGTTCTATCAGATTCAATTATCAGTTTACTACTTTCAGAGTAAAAGTATTGTTTCCGAATGTTGTTAAGTTTAAGGGTTACAATTCTTCCGGTACTCATCTGTTTTATTCGGAGGTTGAATAAACATGAGTAAAACGATGCGAAAATGCAATAAGTACCGTTATTGTTATGTTATTCAGGTGAAGAGCAATGATGTATGGAAAGATTGCGCGTATCATAGCGATAGAAAATTTATGTACTTTGTGTATAATAGCTTGAAATATAAGAATGTGTATACGGATATACGTATCGTACAGCGGAGGATTTTAAATGACAGTTTATGAGTTGAGAAGTTTACCGATCGATACGATTGTCAATCTCCATAATACGGCTGGAGGTAATCGCATATATTGTATGGATGACGACGAAGATTTTAACCGGGTTGATGATATCGTAACAGAGCATCTACGGGTAAAGCGTAATTCGGCATTATGGGAATTTGATTCCGCTATGCCATACGTTGTAATCGAGCATGGGGATGTAGTGAGCTACAACGAAAAAGCGATAAGAGACTATATAGACTACGACCGAATTATCGAATATACGCTGTATTCGTAAAGTAGGGCAGAAAGCCGCTTCTGAGACGACTTAGCACATTCCCGCATAGTTTACCGGGTTACTCAATAAGGCGTCTCAGAAGGCTAAACTAAAGGTGTTTAACGGGCATGACAAACGAGCAGTTACAGAACAGCATAAACGCGGTCAAGAATGTAGCGGCGTTTACGGCATTGATGCGCGGTTCTGCAATCGATGAGCAGATTAAATTATCAGAGTACCTTTGCGCTAAAATATTCATCAAGTCGCATACGCCACGAAATCCAATCGATGACAGTACAGTGTTATACCATCCAATCGAAGAAGAGATTGTGAAAGCGATTGCAAGCGGTATAGACGTCGATGACTTTGTAGCACAGTTTGTAAGTATGGATATGCAATCGTCGGCATCTATGCTTCGCAGACGTTATCACAAGATCGCGCATCTACTCTCGATTTATCAGGCATATAGTAAACCACCAATGCAAATCAATTTAGACGGTAAAATTTAGTCATGTGCATCGGCATTTATAATCACATCTTTTGGTTTTTCCTGCATATTGAAAACTACCGTGATCTTTCCTCCGGTATGTGCATCGGCATTTGCGTCTCCGATATTGGCAACTTTTACAAGAGTGTTGATTGCGTTAACCACGTCGGCAGGTTTGTTTTCTTCCTGATTTATAATGTTTTCGAGGCGTTTTGTGACACCTATAATCGTCGGCTTGTTGATTTCCCATTCTGCTGCCCTGAGAAATTTAATCCGTTCTCTTATCCTTTGTTTCATCATCATGCGGCGCATATTGTTGATGTCGATGTGACGGATTCCGGTGATTGGCGTCATGTACTCTCGGTATGCTGTATAATACTCTTCCGTGGTATGTGCGTCGGCATCCACAATCCAGTTAAGAAAATCTTCAACACGTTTATCCGCAATTGGGATTGCGGGATCGGCATCCTTATCGTCAAGGCAGGCAGGGAGGCAGTCAAGTGCATCGGCATTTGTATCGATTACTTTTTCACCTGTATTTTCTCTGCGTTCAATTTGATTTTTAAGTTTAAAAGCCATCTAAAATCTCCTTTTTGTTTCAATATACCATGATACAGTAAAAATTACAAATAAAAGTTAAAAATTAATGCGCAATAGGGCTTGAAACTCTGGAGCGGGAATGCTACATTAGTTAAAACCGGCGCAATAGACCCAGGAGTAACCATGCAGACTGTGTATGAAGTCATCGGCGTCATTGACGCGCACACATGTGTAATCGTCGGCATCTTCGCTGACAGGATTGCAATGTGTGATAAGTTGCAGGAACAGTTTTCGAAATGTTATTTGAAGTCAAACGGCAAGCGGATCGACATTATCCCTGTAAGCGTCGGCATCTGTATGCGTAATAGATTCTGTAAACTGTACAGTAAGGAATCAGGAAAAGAGTTGTACCGAATTTACGCGATAACGTTAAACAAAGTGAATCCTGAGTTGCATGAAAGTTTCAAGTAAAAACGATTATTTATACTATAAAAGAGATGGTAAGCATTATCGGGTTCCGGCTTCCGATAAAAGCATAAATGCTTTATTGCGCAGGAATTATGACTGTTCCGATGTTCTTACTTTAGGTGGCAGATTGCGCGTCCCGCTGTATCCATATCAGTATCAGGCGCTTTTACAAGCTAAGAATCACAATTGGAATATTTTAGACGCGGACAGTATGGGATTGGGAAAGACCCCGACAGCACTGGGATGTATTGTTGCATCGGATGCAAGGAAAGTGCTTATCGTGTGTCCAGCCGCGATTAAGTATCAATGGAAACGGTATATTGAAAGCTGGGTAACGAAGCCCGGAATCATGTATGTGTGCGAAGGGCAGAAGTTTGAATATGGTGACTGCCTGAGTGTAAAACACGCCAACTACGTAATCATAAATTATAACATATATGATTATTGGATAGACCTGTTTTGTAAATTGAAGTGGGATATGGTTGTGTACGATGAAGCGCATCGGATCAAGAAGGTGAGTATACCATCGGCACCTGTAAGGTGCTCTGCCGCTGCGGATATGCTTGTGCCGCATGTTAAATCGTGTATATGCTTAAGCGGCACCCCCTTGACGGATCGTACTGCCGATATATGGCATATTGTGAAACTTGTGAATCCAAACTTGTTTCGATCATACTTTCTGTTCCAGCAGCGGTATTGCGGGGGAGCATCCGGCGCGTTTTCCAGCGAATCGAGAAGCGCCAATACGATAGAGCTGCATAATAAGCTGATCGATAGCGGCGTCATGATTCGCAGAACGAAAAAAGACGTGTACAAAGAGATACCGAGAGTTGATATCGACGTAGTTCCGTTTAATGTGCGTTCCGCTGCACTGGACACGCTGGAAAGAGAAGCCAGGCATCAGACACTGTGGATGAAGAAACAGACCGGAAAACAGCGCGGGGCCGCCATGTTTAAAGTTCGGCAGTCTTTTGAGAAATACTTACAGGAGGCGATACGATTAAAATTACCGTATATTGTAGAATGGCTTAAAGATTTCATGAATGAGACCGATGAAAAGATTGTGATAGGCTGTATACATAAAGAGCTGTGCGGAAACGCTTTGTATCATGAGTTTGGGGGGTCGTCTGTACTTATAAATGGAGATGCGTCGGCAAAACAAAAAGACAAACTTCTTACTGAGTTTAAAACCAACAAACAAAAAAGGATGCTGATATGTAACATACAATCTATGAAAGAAGGGGTAGACGGCCTTCAAAATGTGTGCAGCCACATGGCGATATGCGAACTGCCGTGGTCTCCCGCGGACATCGATCAGCTTATCGCCCGTCTAGATCGGAACGGGCAGAAAGAGCGTGTGAATGTTTCGTTCCTTGTGGTGTATGACAGCATCGACGAAATGCTTGTCCGTACTTTGGATAGAAAAAAGAAGATAACAACGGAAGTTCTTGACGGCAGAGCTCCGCATAGAAAAGAATTATTGGTAAACCTATTAACCGGAGGATGTTGAAATGAAAGATGGTACGAAGCTTGTCATCGTGAATGTGTGCGCGATTGTATTGATTATTTGGGTGGCAGTACTAGGTGCTATCGGAATCCATTATGCTCTTCCCGATCGGCAAAAGGAAGTCAAGTATGAAGAACCAGTAGTCGAAAACCCGAAAAGCAATGTAAACGTATGCGGACACATCATAGGTGAAGAGTTTGTACCGAAACCGGAGTACAAACATAACTTGAAAGGAGACGCCTACATTTACTGGTATGATGCTGCTACTATGATTACGTTTCGTCCTGTAAATGGAATACTGAAATATGCATCCATTACTAAGTTATGCGTTGATGGTGCAGACTGCTACGCTGAGTATTCCGAGATGGGAGCGTATTATGTTAAGAGATATGGTGCGAAACCTCAGAAGCAGCCTGATTCTCTTCTTACAGAGGACGGTGTATGTATCGATTTGAAGTGCAAAATTGTAGATGGTAAGTGGTTTCTTTCCGTAGTGATCGCTAACCTTGACAAGTAAAGGTGCAGTATGAATATCAGTAATATCAGTGTGTACAATCTCGAGAAAGCAATCGTTGCCAGCGGGTACCCGATGCTTACAGAATACGATCCTTGTAAAGTAATGGACGAAGTATCTGAGGTAAAGGAATGGATCGAAACTTATTACAGCATGAAAGGTCAAGCCCCTAATAAGCATATTCAGAGAGCCATTCGCCTGTGCCAAACTCATTCTAATTCCGGGCATTGTAACTTTCTGTCCGGCATCCTTGTGACGATGGATGTTACAGCCTCTAACGTGTGGTGGCTGCAATGTGGGAGGTACCACTTTATTCAAAATGTATCTTCTATGTCGAAAATGCACAAACTCAAGGCTATGAGAGCTGC
>OIWQ01001236.1_pt1 | contig 31394 bp, 19 predicted proteins | sample 1587571 | NCBI WGS metagenome assembly OIWQ01 (sample SAMEA3888910, study PRJEB22519) | human gut metagenome | biome: human gut; feature: human-associated habitat; material: faeces | place: Denmark | collected 2010 | reverse complement strand
AAAACAGTCCTGTGGACTGTTTTTAGCGAGGAGCGGTGAGCCGGGTACTGTCGCTAAGCGACGGTCGGCGAGCCATCAGAATGCAAGGCGCAGCCGCAGCAGACGCCAAGTCCCGTCTCTCGCACCAAAGATATAGCCTTGAAACAACGTAGCTACGTAGTTTCAAGGCTTTTCTTTTGCCCTTTGGGGTTTATTATTTTTCCCTTTATTTGAATAGAGTCGCACATTAGTGTGCTTTTTTTGAACCAAACCACTCAGTCTGTTTCAATGACGGCGTTTATCTTTGACTCGTTCGTTTTGCTACTATACATGGATGATGAGGATTGGTTTTACCTGTTCTTGAGTTGATGCAGACGCCAAGCTTGAAAATATAGATACAACAAAAGAGCTGCGACCGAATGAAGTCGCAGCTCTTTTGGCTGTTTGCTGTTATTTCAGAATTGAAAGAAGCAGTTTGATAAGATTGATAAGCTGTTCAAAGAATACAACTACCCAATTCTGTTCCGTTGGTTCTTCGGTCGGAGTCTTGTCCGGATTTTCGGTCGGTGCGTCGTCGGGCTTTTCTGTCTCGACTGTCTGCTCGATTATGCTTATATATTCCGTATAAGCCGAGCTCGTTTCAAGTTCCGACTGCTGAGCATTTTGATTTATGCTCTGAAGCATAATGCCTGCCTGCTGAAGAAGCTCGGAATCAGCTTCATTGATCACTCCGTCATGGTTGCAGTCAGCCGCAAGCCATGCAGCTTCGCCGAGCTGATCCTTTGTGAACATGCCGCCGACAATGCAGTTGACAAGCGTTGCGTCCGTTGCGTCGTACCAGCCGTCGCCGTTGACGTCGCCGAAAATAACGAGTGTGTATGTCTTGATGAGATTGCCGTCCTCGTCGTAAAGCTCAATCTTAGTGCCCGTGCCGTTACCCTTTGAGGTGGAGGAGAACTTGAGCGAACCGCTCTCTGCGGCAAGATAGCTGTCAAGAGAGTCCGTGTGCGGCTCAATTCCGTAAACAAAGAGCTTCTCCTCGTCAATTACGACGCCGTTCTTAACGGCCTTTATCTTGGCTGTGACGAGCTTCTGAAGCTTGCCGAGAGCTTCTGTGATTCTGTCAGCCATTGCGTTGATCTCGTTTTGTTGAGTGATGTTGAGCGTGTAATCAACCGCATCGACAGCCGCTTTGACTGCATTGTAGCTTTCCTCGGTGTACTTTGCAGGGTCAAGCTTATTGAACTCCTCAACCGCCGCATTAACTCGATCGTAATTACCGCCGAGGTATTCGAGCGCATCTGTTGCATCTTTGAGTGCGGCGATAGCGTTGCTGATGTCCTCGGTCTTTGCCGAAGCGTTGTTGTAAACAGTCTCTGCGTCTGCGATTGCCTTTGTGAGGGCAGCCGCCGAGGCTTCCGTACGATTTGAAAGGTCAATAGCCTTAGCGTCTGTAATTGCTTTCAGAAGAGCGTCCTTTGAAACGGTGACCGTTACCGTACACTGTGCGCTGTGGCCGCCGTCCTTGGTGTAAGCAGTGATGATTGCCGTGCCGCCGTTTACGAATGTAACCGTGCCGTTTTCAACTGTTGCAACGCTCGGGTCGCTCGTTGTCCATACGACGTCGGTTATGGTAGCTCCGCCGACTCCGAGTTTTCCCTTAGGCTCAACCGAAGCGGTGAGTGCCGCGCTCTCTCCGGGCTTGCCGCTGAGCGCCGATTGATCAAGTGTAATGCCCGTAGCCTGAGTATTTACAAATGAAACATATACATAGTCCGTTACCGTGTTGCCGAAATGGTCGGTTATTGTAACGGTAATCTTTGCGGCACATGCCTTGTTCTCCTTCGGAGCAACCTTGCCGTTCTGATCGACTTCCATGAGGTCGTTATCCGACGACCATGTGATCGACTCGTACATAGCGTCATTAGGCGCATATGCATATGAAAGCTGAACACTCTGCGAATTGTAGGTTTTGAAGATAGGAACCTTTACGGAGATGAAATTGGGTGCGTCGGAACCGTTATATTTAATTGTAACGTTCTGAGCACGGTTATATTTGACGAGTGCGGAAACAGCACTGTTGAGGTTAGCTGCCGCCGTGTCAATCTCACTCTGCGAAGCGTCTGCGTCGGCATAAACCGTCTTAGCGCTTTCAAGAGCCGATTTGAATTTCGCAAACGAGTCCTTGGTGTAATTCTGCTCGTTGTAGTTTGCGCTTTCAGCGTCGTCGATAGCCTTTTTGAGGACTGTCTTGTCCGTTGCAACCGTTATAACGCAGGTTGCCGAAAGACCGCCGACAACGGTTGTTGCCGTAATCTTTGCAACACCGCCGCTGACAACCGTAACAAGTCCGTTTTCGTCAACCGAAGCGATTTCGGGGTGATCGGATTCCCATGTTACCTTGTTGAGATCCGCTTCGTTTCCGTCTGCATCTGTAACTGAAGCAGTGAGCTGAACTTTTTCGCCGAGAGTATGGGTTGTGTATTCGGACGGAGTGACGGTTATTGCAGTTGCAGGGTTCTTTGTGAATATAATTGTAACCGTCTTGGTGTAAACATTACCGAAATCATCGGTGAGCTTAACTGTTGCCTTGCCGTAGCATGCGCTGTTTACACTCGGAGCGGCAATGCCGTTCATGTTGACGAATATGTCGCCTTCGTATGACCACTCTGCCGAAACATACATTGCGTTGGCGGGATCGGTCGAAAAATCGAGCTGTGCCGTTGCCATGATGTAGCTTTGGTCTGCGGGAACCTTTACGGTTATAACGTCGGAGCTGTCGCCGTTATAGGAGATGTTTACGCCGGAAACGTAGATATAATCTGCGAGTGCATTTCTCTTCTCGGTGAGAAGTGCGAGAGCATTGTTCACCTCTGTCTGTGTCGGATCCTCGGCGTTGAGTGTTTCTGTTGCCGAGGTGAGGGCCTTTTTGAACTCTGCCCATGTTGCAGGGGTATAGGCTGTTTCAACGAGGGTGTTTGCGCTTTCGACCGCTGCGCTGAGAGCCGATTTGTCGGCATAAACCTTGATGCTTGTCTGAGCAGTGAAGCCACCGTCAAGCGTCGTTACCGTAATTGTGCAAGTGCCTGTGTCCTTGAAGGCCAGGTTGCCGTCATTGTCAACGGTGCAGACGCTTTCATCGCTCGATGACCAGATAACATCGGTGATGTTTGCGCCGCCCATGCCGAGCGTTTTCTTCGGAAGAACAGTTGCTGTTATCTTGTCCGTTGAGCCGACGGTTGCGTTTGCGATTTCCGTCTTATCAACGCTGACTCCCGTAACCGGGGTATTGGCAAAGGAAACATAAACGCTGTCGGAATATGTTCTTCCCTTGTAGTCCGTTGCCGTGACGGTGATTTTGGCAAGGCATGCCTTGTTTGCCGTCGGTGTAACTACGCCGTCCTCAACCTTGACAGATTCGCTGCTTGATGACCATACGACAGAATCAATCGTTGCGTCCTCGGGAGTGAGCTTGTAGCCGAGGGTCACGGACTGTTCGGAATATTTTGAAGTGATGGGAACGCTGACGGAAACATAGCCTGTTGTTTCCTCTCCGTCCTTGGTGATTGTGATATTTTCAAGCTTAATAAATCTTACAAGCGAATTATAAGCGTTGTTAAGCTCCTCGTCTGCCGCATTGATAACTCTCTGCTTGGGGTTATCCTGCGCAATGATTTCCTCGGCCTTTGCCATTGCGGCTTCAAGAACCGCCCAACTGTCCTCGGTGTAGTCCTCTGAAATGAGGTTAAGACCGACTATCATTGCCCTTGTTCTTATAAGAGCTGTTTTGTCGGATCTTACGGTTACCTTACAGGTTGCCGAAACACCGCCGTCAACGGAGGTTGCCGTAATCGTACATGTGCCGGCTTCGACGAATGTGACAGTTCCGTTCTCGACCGTTGCAACGTCGGGGTCAGAGGTTGACCAGATAACGTCGCTGACGCTCGGCTTGTCGCCGATAGTTTTGTCCGCCGTTACCGTCGCGGTGAGTGTCTGCGGCTCTGAACCGTAGCCTACTTCAATTTCCGTTTTATCAAGCGTAACCTTTGAAACAGGGGCGTTTGCGAACGAAACGTAAACGCTGTTTGTTAAAGTGTTGCCGTAATGGTCGGTGGCGGTCAAGGTGATTTTTCCTCCGCAAGCCTTGTTGGAGGCAGGGGAGACTTTGCCGTCCTCGCTGACCTTGATGCCGTCGTTGTCTGATGACCAAACAATGCTTGAATACATAGCGTCGGCCGGGGCAAAGTCGTAGGTGAGCTGAACACTCTGCGAGGTGTAGGTTTTATAGATAGGAACCTTTATCGCAATGAACTGCGGTGCCGTTTCACCGTTGTAGTAAACATTAAGCTTCTCCATGTGGATATACGGCTTAAGTCCGTCGAGTGCATTGTTAAGTCTGAGCGTTGCGGCGTCGATTTCCTCCTGGGAGTATTTAGCGCCCGCTTCAACCTCCTTTGCGTGCTCATAAGCTGCCGTATATTCCGTGCTTGTTTCGTATGTGTGCTCCTGAATGTCAACCTGAGCTTCATCGGCTCTTGCGATTGCGGCACGAAGCGCCGTCTTGTCACCGCCGATAGTTACAAGGCAGGTTGCCTGAATACCGCCGTCACATGAGGTGGCGGTGACAGTTGCCTGGCCTGCATCAATATAGGTCAGTTGACCGTTTTCGTCAACCGTTACAACGCTTGTATTGTCGGAGGTCCAAATAACGTCCTGAATCGTTGCGTCGTAGGTGATGATTGAGCCGACGTCCTTACATTTTGCGCTGAGCTTTACCGGCTCTGAATCGAACGGAGCGTTGACCTCGGACGGAGTGATTTCAATGCTTGTAACGGGATATCTTGCAAATGAAACGTTGACCTTGTCGGTAACGCTGTTGCCTCGCTCGTCCGTGACCTTTATCGTGATAACGCCGTAGCAAGCCTTGTTGACGGTCGGGGAGACCGTTCCGCTTTCGTCAACCGCGATATCCGATGTGCTCGATGTCCATTCAACAGTTTTGTACATTGAATCAAGCGGACTGATTCTTGTATCAAGCTTGATTGAATTGTTCTGATATGTGAATGATGTCGAAAGATTTACTTCTTTTGAGATATATTCGCCGGTATCCTCGCCGTTATACTGAATATAAACAGCCTGCGGCTTGATGAGCTTTTTGAGCGAATTAAACGCTGCGTCGAGCGAAGCGGTTATTGCGTCGATATCCGACTGCTCTGCGTTCTTATCATTATATATCTCGTTAGCTCTTGCATAGGCTTCCTTGAGTGCATCATAGGAAGCGACCGTGTAATCCCCTTCAACAAGGGCGGCATTTGTTACCTTGCTGATTTCCTCGGCAAGGGCGTCTTTGTTCGTCGTTACGGTTACCTTACATTCGGCAGTGTGACCGCCGTCAACCGTTGTTACCGTGATTACAGCTTCACCGACGGATTTGAAGGTGAGGCTGCCGTTATCGACCGATACAACATCGGGATTGCTCGATGACCAGATAACCGACTCAATGCTTGCGCCGATCATCGGAGTGCCTGTCGGCTGAACCGTCGCTTTGATTGATGCCGTGTTATAAACCTTGCCGGTTATTTCACTCTCGTTGAGAGTGACTCCCGTTGCCGGGACATTCGCAAAGCTTACATAAACGCTGTCGGAAACGGAGCAGCCGGTGTAATCCGTTGCCTTAACGGTGATCTTCGCACTGTCTGCGGAGTTGTGAGTGTTGGTTACAAGACCGTTCTGATCGACTGTTACCTTGTCGTTATCCGACGACCAAACGATTGACGAATACATCGCATTGCTCGGGTTGAGAGCCGCACCGAGCTGAACCGTCTTGTTCTTATATGACTGGTAAAATTCAACCTTTGTAGTTATGTGCTTCGGGGCAGGCTCACCGTCACGGGTGATCGTGATGCCGTATACCTGAACATAAGCACCGATGCGTGAATAGATATCAATAATATTCTGCGCCGCCTTGTTGCAGGTATCCTGAGAAACCGTATCGGTGTTCTTGACCTCAACTGCGGTTTTGTATGCGTCCTGCAATGCTGCCCAATCCTCTGCCGAGCAGTTTTCTTCCTTAACATTGCCTGTTTCAACAAGGTTTATCGCATAGTTAAGAGCTGTTTTGTTAGCCTTTACGTTAACAGTACAGCTTGCTGCAAATCCGCCGTCAACAGTTGTTGCCTTGATGATGGTTGTACCGAAGTCAACGGGGGTTACAACGCCGCCGTCAACCGTGGCAACCGTCGGATTTGAAGAAGTCCAGATAATGTCCTTGATCGAGGCGTCGCCGACTCCGGCAGTACCCGTCGGAGCAACGGTTGCTTTAATTGTTTCGCCTGTGCCTACAACAAGGTCAAGCTTGTCTTTATCAAGTGTAATTCCTGTTACGGGATAGTTTGCAAAGGAAACCGTACAGATGTCGGTGTAGCCGCCGTCATAGGTCTTGACCTGAACGACACCGTATGCCGCCGAATAGCCCTTGGGACTGACAACGCCCTCTGCATTGACCTCGATATTGCCCGAGAGAACCGACCAGGCAACGTTTTTGTTGGTTACATCATAGGGAAGAATCGAAGCGGTGAGTGTGGTTTTTGCGTTCTTATATGTACTGTAGAGAGGAACATGGACGCTGACAAATTTGCCCTGGTCAATCGTAACGCCCTTTGCCAGTCTGCCGATATAAACCTGATATGTTGTTATAACGTGAGTGATAAGGCCGGCCTTGGCATAGAGAGTTACCGTTCCGCCGTTTGTGCCTGTCAGCACGCCGTCCTTGGTAAGTGTTGCAATGCTGTTGGAAACGTCACCGTTTGTCGCATAGGTTACTGTTTCACCGTCGTCACCGAGGAGACCCCATGTTATATCCGCCTTTGATCTTGTCGGATAAAGAGAAGCCGTGTATTGCTGAGGTGTGTTAAGCTCCAGCTCCTGCGGTCCCGAAACCGCAATGTCAACGGGAGTTGTGATAAGTTTACCTTTAACGGTGAATTCAAGGCTTTGGGAAATGCCGTCGACCGTAGCGGTAACCGTTGCGGTTCTCTTATTCGCTGAGGAAATTCCTCCTGCGTCTCTCGCCTTTACGATGCCGTTGTTATCAATGGTGAGAACGCTCTCATCGGAGGAGCTCCAGAGAACATTCTGCGAGTTTGAGCCTGCCGGAACGATGTCCGTCAGCCTTACCATTGTGCTGTCGCCCTCGGTCAGTTCGGTTTTGTCCGCCGAAAGGCTGAATTTTTCGATTTCAAGGCTCTGAACTATTGTAAAAGTAATCGAATCGTTTATAGATGCTTTCAAAAGATAGTTCGAAAGAGTCTTGACCGCAGTTGCGATAAGGTCTGACGTATTGCCTGTTGCGCCTGCGATCGTTACAAGAACATCAAGAACAGCCTTGAGTGCCGATTCGCTGACGTTAAGTCCGAGAAGCTTGATCATAATTCTTGCAAGCTGAGCGGTGTCAACCTTTTCACCTGCGGCAATTGCCGAGTTTATGTAGCTCATCAATCCGTCGACAAGGTCATCGGCATTCGGCGAAACCTTTACAGTGACCTTGCCCTCTTTGAGAAAGGTGACGTTGCCCTTATCGTCTATCGTTGCATAATCCTTGCCCGATGTCCAGATGCTGTCGGTGTCAATGCTCCATGTAACGCCGTAGCCGAGACGCAGGGGAGTGACGCCGCCCTCAAGCTTGACCTGTCCTCCGACCGCAACCGTGGTGGGAACAGATTCTTTATTTGTGATGAATGCTCCGTTAGGGATAACCTTGGAGTACCATTTGTCCGAATTGGTAACGAGCACTCTTACCTGATCCGAGGCAAGAACCTCACCGTCTGCGGAATAAAGGGTGACGGTTATACCTGTATCAAGCGAATTGAGCTTGTCCTCAAGCTGCTTTATAAGGTAATCGGAGATGTTGCTCGGTATGCCCTTCATAGATGCGCGAACCGTTTCGACAATGGCTTCCGTATCCATTGTGTCAATGTCGATTTTGTCATTGAACAGAAGCTTTTCCATGGTCTTTGCCAGAGCCGGACCGATGATTGCGACGGTTCTTACGTCGTTGTCGATCCACAGTCTGACAGCAGCGCCCTTGGAGCTGTCATGTGCATATATTTTTCCTGTTGAGTCAACGGAAACAATGAGAGGAGCCTCACTTGTCCACTTTATGTAACCGCCGTCCGGCATAGAACAGTCAAGCAACTTATGTGTCAGTTGGAGCTGTTCGCTTTCCATCAGGGAGATCTGCTCCGTGACTGATGTGCCGTCCTCTCGGCAAATGTCGATTGCATGGGTAGCCGCCGCTGAAGCTGTTGTTCCGAAAGCGGGAACCGTGACTGCAATGAGCATTGCCATCACGAGAATCAGGCTTTGCCATTTGATGATTTTCTTTTTCATATAAATACCTCCAATCGGGATTTATAATTTTACATTCTATTCTATCACAGCGCATATGCAAATATTTTCTTAAAAGGAAGATATGCTTTATTTTATATAATTTGTATGCAGAATTTAAAAAATAAATAATTTTAATTATTCTAATGTTATTTTAATAATTGTAAATTATACTTTAGTCACTGAAGCAAATCAGAAATAAATTTTGGAGGTAATGAAACATGAAAAACATTAAGAAAATCATTTCGGTAGTTATGGCGTGCCTGATTCTTGTAGGTGTGTTCGCAACAAGCTCCTTCGCGGCGGGCTATATCGGCAAGGACAAGGCAAAGGAAATTGCACTTAATCACGCAGGCGTTACGGCAGACAAGGTATCATTTATGAAATGTGAATTTGACCGTGACGACGGCATTGCCGTTTACGATGTTGAGTTCTATTTTGACAGATGCGAGTACGATTACGAGATCAATGCAAAGAACGGAAAGATTCTCAAGGTTGAGAAGGACACCTTCGGCGTTGATATCCCGACTCCCGATAAGGAGTACATCACAAAGGCAGAGGCTAAAGCAATCGCTTTTGAGCACGCAGGCGTAAAGGAAGCAGATGCGAAGAAGGTTAGAGTAGAGTTTGACTTTGACGACGGTGTTGCGGAGTACAGCGTTGAATTCCATGCCGACAAGTTCGATTATGATTACGAGATCGACGCAGTATCCGGCAAGATTCTCAAGGTTGAAAAGGACAGAGATTTTGATTTCAGCGACGTTTTCTTTGTTCACTGGTTTGACGCTATCGTATCATTCCTTAAAAATCTTTTTAAATAAGATATAAGTTCAATAAGCCCTGCTTCGGCGGGGCTTTGACTTTGCAAAATGATGTGATATAATAAAATCATCAGGGCGATACCGCGCAAATCGCTGAATATGAATCGCCTTGAACGAAAAGAGGGTTGGTATGAGAATTCTTGTTGCCGAGGATGAAAAAGATCTTAACAGGCTGATTGAAAAAAAGCTCACAAAATCGGGCTACGGCGTTGACACTGCCTTTGACGGGGAGGAAGCGTTGGATCTTGTTGAATTTGCAGAATATGATGCGGTGATTCTTGATGTTATGATGCCGAAAAAGGACGGCTTTGCCGTTATTAAAGAAATGAGAAGCAGGGGAATAAGCACTCCCGTTTTATTCCTTACCGCACGGGATTCGATTGAGGACAGGGTGACGGGGCTTGACCTCGGCGCAAATGATTATCTCGTCAAGCCTTTTTCTTTTGATGAATTGATGGCAAGGGTACGGGCGATGACGAGAATAAAATACGGAGTTTCCGAGAATGTTCTCTCGGTTGACGGACTGAGCCTTAACTGCTCAACTCATGAGGTGACACGTGACGGAAAGTCAATCACTCTTTCGGCAAAGGAATATTCGATGCTCGAATTTATGATGAGAAACGTCGGAATTGTTCTTTCGAGAGAAAAGCTCGAAAACCACGTCTGGAATTATGACTATGAGGGCGGAACAAACCTCGTTGATGTTTACGTCAGCTATCTTCGCAAGAAGGTTGACGGAGAATTTGATAAAAAACTGATTAAAACCGTCCGAGGTTTCGGATATGTGATAAGTGACGAATGATGAAAAAGCTTCCTTTAAAATTAAAAATAACATTATGGTTTTCGGCTATGCTGATATTTCTTGTAACGCTTTCCTATGTTCTTGTGATATCGGTCAGCAATTCCGTGCTTTTGAAAAACCTGCGCAATGATTTAATTATGACGGTTGAGGATAACGTTGACGAGGTAGAGTATTATGACAGCCTTCAGGGCGTGATTGATGACAATGACAATGATTATTATTTTGCGTATAAAGACGGCTATGTTGAAATTGACGACGATTTTATCGGCGTTATGAACGGCATTTATTCGGTTATATATGATGAAAGCGGAGTACAGATTTACGGCACCGACCCTACGAACAAAAAGACCGACGGCGAAGCTTTTTCGGATAAGGGCTTGAAAACCGTGTATGTTGACGGAAAGCGTTACTATATTTATGACCGACGTCTCGCCAACAGGGGCGTCGAAAATATGTGGATAAGAGGAATAGTCAGCCATGAAAAAGCCGACGAGCCTATTTCCGATGTTGCAAGACGTTCAATGATTGCGCTTATTGTTCTCGTGATTCTCGGAATCGGCGGCGGCTATATTATCGCTATGAAATCGCTTAAACCGATAAAGGATATCGAGGAGGTTGCCCGTGATATTTCACAAAGCGGCTATTTGAAAAAGAGAATAAAGCTCGGCAAGGGCAATGATGAGCTTCACAGCCTTGCAAATACATTTGACACAATGTTTGACAGGCTGGAGGATTCCTTTGAAAGCGAGAAGCAATTTACAAACGACGTTTCGCACGAATTAAGAACGCCGATGGCGGTTATTATGGCTCAGTGCGACTATGCGCTCGGCGAGGAAATGACGCAGGAGGAATACAAGGAGTCGATAGAGCTTATCAGACGGCAGGGCAGTAAAATGACCAAAATGATAACGGAAATGCTCGAATTTTCACGAATTGAAAGACGGAGCGAAAAGTATAATGTTGAAGAACTTGATTTCTCGGAGCTTGTTGAAAATCTTTGCGACGACCTTGCGTTGCTCAAAACAAAAAATATAACTCTTGAATGTGAGGTTGAGCCGGGAATAAGAGTAAAAGGAAACCGGATGCTGCTGACAAGGCTTGTCAGTAATCTTGTTTCCAATGCATACAGGTACGGCGTTGAAAACGGCAGAATAAATATTACGCTTCTTTCAAACAGCAAAAATGCAATGCTGTGCGTTAAGGATAACGGGATAGGAATAGCAAAGGACGAGCAGGAAAAAATATTCCGCAGATTTTATCAGACCGACCCTTCGCATAACGGCGGCGGAACGGGTCTCGGACTGTCGATGGTAAAGGAGATCGCCTCATTCCACAACGGTTCGGTATGCGTCAAAAGCGAGCCGGGGCAGGGCAGTGAATTCCTTGTCCGTATTCCGAAGGTGTAAATTTAAAAAGACTTCGGTTTTTAGGACATTTTCCGACTGCACTTTCTTGACTTTTCCTAATCGACCCAAGGTTAGAAGAAAAAAATCTTGGCACCACTGCAGGGGAGACTGAAATATTAAAACAGCAGGACCGCACAACCGAGAGAGGCTGTGCAGTCCTGTTTCATTTATCAAGTTTATTTGTTATCAAATCGGTCATGGCACGAATGAACGCTATCATTCCGAAAAGCATTGCGGCAGGGACGGTGAGTATGCCTATTGCGGTGAGCCCGCCGAAGAATACAAGCGTTGAAAAAATATGTTTCAGCTTTTTCATTTCTCATATTCCGAGGTCATTTCGACCGTTCCGGTGAAGTTGTTGTAAATTATCATTGCATAGTTTCCGCCGCTGTCAAAATCAAATGTCTTTTCAATAATTCCATTCTCATCAACGGAATATTCCTTGACGTCCGAGCCTGTTCTGACCCTGAGAGAGGCGGCTCCGCTTTCCGTAAGAATTTTCACTTTGAGCTTGATTTTTCTGTCCTTGACCGATGCTCCGCCGAACACCACGTCACGTCCGTTCTCCGAAATGCAGGAGGAGGAATAGCTGCCGATATAGGTATCCTTGCCGACATTTTCTCTCTTTCCGATGAGCTTTGAATCTCTTGTTATCTGCGTTAGGCTGATAACGTGAACTATGCTGTCAAAATCATCGACAATCTGCTGTGCCGACGGCTTCCGGACGACCTCGACTGCACCGAGAATGATAACGGCTGCGATGAAAATTGCAAGCAGCTTTTTCATTGTCAGCCCTCCTTTGCACCGCTTACTATCTTGTAATAGGCGCTTGAGGTAATCTTGTAAACAATCATGTAGAACAGTGCGAATGCCGCAAAGCTAATCAGGATTGTCACAATGAAAAGATTAAGGTTTGTCAGGTTGAATAAAAGCAGAAGCTTTTTAATTATCGGTGCTGCGAAAGCAAGGTGCATTCCGGCGAAGATGAGGGGGAGGAAGAATACCGTCAGGAGCTGGGAATTGATGCTCTTTCTGATTTCATTTTTTGTCATGCCGACCTTTTGCATGATCTCGAATCTCGACTGATCCTCGTAGCCCTCGGAAATCTGCTTGTAGTAGATTATGAGGACGGCGGCGAAGATGAATACTATGCTGAGAATGATTCCGAGTCCGAAAAGTCCGCCGTACAGGCCGAAGAAATCCAATCGGTTCTGTTCCTTGCTTTCAACAGACGAGCGGAACATACGGCTCGATGTATCGGCTCTGTATTTTTCTATGTTTCCGTCCAGATAATTTGCGATATCCTTGGAAAGCTCAATTTGGTGCTGCGGAGAAACTCCTGTATCAAAGCAATAATACCTGTGAAAGTTTATTCCGGTATTTTTGATTTTTTGAGCCGTGGTAGCATTATAAGTAAGTCCTTTTGTTGCGTTGTCAATATCGTTTACAATCAGTGCCATGGAGGGAGTAACGGATATTGCCGCATTGGTATCAATAACAAACTCATCCGTCTCTTTGACTATTTTAAAGCTCTGACCCCGATTAAAGGATATTACGTTGTTTTTATAGCGTGAATAGTTACGGTAATTATAGATAATTGCCTCATCGTCCTTAAGCGTGTAGCTTGTGCCCATGATTTTATTATAATCATCGACCGGGATGAATATGAATGAATAAACACCGCTGAAATCTCCGAGAGCTATATTGGAGAAGTTATCAATTCTGTTTATGTCCGTTTCAACCTTGCCATCGTCGGTTATCATTCCGCTGATCATGCCGTTGAGATACGTATAGGCGTCGGTTCCTTTAACATCGTGATTTTTGCATATGTTTTTAATGTCAGATATTATATTATCCATCTGTCCGTTTTTCTCAAGATCGGTATCAAGAGTCGAAATGTCAATGTTTATCTCCCTGGGATAACGGATTGCAAGTGCGTCCTCCTCACCGAAATAAAGGCTTGTCGTTGATGAGATCATAACGAGAACCATTGTTGCGAGAATACAGATCGAAGCAAGGCCTGCGCCGTTGCGCTTCATTCTGTAAACCATTGAGGAAACGGAGACGAAGTGGTTCGGTTTGTAGTAATACTTCTTGTTCTTCTGCAAAAGGCGGCAGAAAAGAACCGAGCCGGAAATCATGACGAGATATGTTCCGATGATAACCATAATGACGGCTACAAAGAAGAGCGTCAATGCCTGGAACGGCTCTTTAATGCTGAGCGAAATGTAGTAGGCACCGCCGAGCAGAAGAACTCCGAGAATACCGAAAATCCAATTGCCCTTTGGCGGTTTTTCCCCCGTTTGCTCGCTCTTAACAAGCGAAATTGCGCTTGAGAACCGAACCTGACGAAGTGAATTGAAGAAAAGGAGAATGTTAATTACCGTAAAAATTATTGCACAAAGTCCGATGCCCTGGCTTGAAACCGTAAGGTCAAATGTTGCGTCAATTTTTAACAAATTGAGAAATACAAGCTCGGCAAGCTTCGAGAAAGCGATACCTGCAGCAAGTCCTACGACGAGGGAAATAACCGCTATTATGAGTGTTTCCCAGAAAAGTATTATGCCGAGATTGTGTTTGTCCATTCCGAGAATGTTGTAAAGTCCGAATTCCTTTTTGCGTCGTTTGATAAGAAACGAGTTTGTGTAGAAAAGGAAAATGCAGGAGAAAATTGCGATGACCCATGAGCCGAGACCGAGAATTTCGGAGACTGTCGAGCTTTGCACCGCGTCCTTAATACTCTGTGAAAACTGTAGGAAAATAATGATATAGTACATCATTACCATGCCTATTGAAGTGAGAATATAGGGCAGGTACATTTTTTTATTCTTGCGAATGCCGTCAAAGGCAAGCTTGGGGTAAAATCCTTTTTTCATTATTTTTCACCGCCTGTCGCAAGCAGAGTAAGGGTATCCGAAATCTTCTGATAAAGCTGTTCGTCGGTATCCTTGCCTCTGTAAATCTGATGAAAAACCTCGCCGTCCTTAATGAAAAGGACTCTGTTCGCCGAGCTTGCCGCCTTGAGTGAGTGAGTAACCATAACGATGGTCTGACCGGTGCTGTTGATATCGGAGAAAAGGCGGAGCAATTCGTCCGTTGCTTTTGAATCAAGCGCACCCGTCGGCTCGTCGGCAAGGATAAGCTTCGGATTTGTGATTATTGCACGGGCAACAGCGGCTCTCTGCTTCTGACCGCCGGAAACCTCATAGGGATATTTCTTGAGAAGCGGAAGAATACCGAGCCTTTTGGCGACTGTTTCAAGCTTGCCGCTCATTTCCTTATAACTTTTTCCGGCAAGCACAAGGGGAAGATAGATGTTGTCCTCAAGAGTGAATGTGTCAAGCAGGTTGAAATCCTGAAATACGAAGCCGAGATTGTCACGGCGGAATGCCGCAACGTCCTTTTCCTTTATCTTGGAAAGATCCCTGCCGTCAAGAACAACGTTGCCGTTCGTCGGCTTATCAAGGGCCGCAAGAATGTTGAGAAGCGTTGTTTTACCCGATCCCGATTCACCCATGACGGCGACATATTCGCCCTCCTCGACGGTGAAGTTTACGTTCCTGAGTGCTTCGACTTTATTGCCGCCGAAGCGTGTTGAATAGATTTTTTTAAGTCCTCTGACTTCCAGAATACTCATTGTTTTGACCTCCAATCAATTTTCTGACGTTAGTATATCAGAAAGAAGGAACGTATATCCATAGAATTGTCTTACAAAACGGCTCTCAAATCTTACAGTTTTGTAAGAAGTGAAGTTTTTCGGTGAGAAATTATATTTTTTTGCAAATTTTTTTTGGCTTCACTGTAGGGGCACCCACATCGCACCGAGAAAGAATGTTACATCAAAAAACCGTACCGAGCCTTGCTTTTGACTTCGGTACGGTGAATTTTATTCTTTTTCTGCCGACTGGGGAATGATATCGGGATAAAGAAGATCGTGAATATATTTATCCTCCTCGTCCCAGTTGAGGATAAGAACTTCCTTGCCGTCACGGGTTGAAAGCGGATAAGGAACATGGGGAATGATGTCCTCGTGTATACTCATCGAAAGATACTTCGGTGCCTTTGCAACCTGAGCGAGAAGCTCCGCCTTGGAAAAATTGGTTGTAACAAGCGGCAGAACCGTGTCAAGAAGGTCTACCATTGTGGAGGCCGAGGATTTTCTGAGCTTTAAAGCGATAGCGTTGAGAACAGCTCTCTGTCTGCCCGTACGCTTACGGTCCGTGTCGATTGAACGGAGTCTCGAATAGTAAACCGCCTCGTCTCCGTCAAGGTCGTATGTTCCTGCCGCCGAAACGCCGAGAACCTTGCCCGCTTCCGCCGCGGTCATCTCAATCGTAACTCCGCCGAGAGCGTCAACAATCTGAGCAAAGCCCGAGATATCAACGGTGATGTATTTATCAATTCTTATCTTATAGTTCTGCTCAATTGTGTCAACAAGCAGGCTAGCTCCGCCGTAGGCATGAGCCGTGTTCAGTCGCTTGTTGCCGTGACCCGGGATTGCAACGTATGCCGCACGGGAGAGCGAAACCATGTTGACCACATTGTTTATTGTGTTGATCGAGATGAGGATCATGGAGTCCGAACGGGGGAGATATGCGCCCTTGAACATGACCGCTTCCTCGTCGCCGTAGTCAACGCCGACCAAAAGAATATTTACAATTCTGTCGTCGTACCAAATAACGTTGTTGGAAAGTCTTGCTCGAAGATCGGCATCGGCGTTCGCCTGATTATCAAAGCTCAGGGATTCCTCTTTGTCAAGGTTCGGGTTTGCCGTTCCCTTCGAATCGCCGTAATTGAGCTTGTTGAGGTAGGAGTAGACGTATATTCCCGCTCCGCCTGCAAGTATTGCAAAAACAAGGATAATGGCGATAAACACCTTGAGACCCTTGTGCTTTTTCTTTTTTTCTTTTTTCAGATCGGCAGCGGTAAGCTTGTAGCTGTCGTCCGTCGGATCAATAACCTGATATTTATTCTCGTCCATTAAATAGACCTCCGTGTGGTTTTTTATCATTATAAACTATTTTAAAAAGAAAATCAAATATTATTGCACATTTTGTTTATAAAGGTTATAATATAATAGTTATTATATGCGTATATACAAATGAGGTGAAAAAATGAGCACTTTAAAGGATATGATTTTCGACCTTTCCGAGGCGAACGGAACGCCCGGAGAGGAAGGAGAAATATCGAATATAATCGAAAAATATGTGTCGAAATTTGCCGAGGTTAAAAAGGACAAATTCGGCAACGTTACCGCGGACATGCCGGCAGGGGAGAAAACCGTTCTTCTTGACGCGCATACGGACAGGATAGGAATGATCGTCACGGGTATTGAGGACGGCGGCTTCCTGCGTGTTGCAAAGTGCGGCGGAACGGACGCAAGAGTTCTTGCCGCTCAGGACGTTACTGTTTGGGGCAAAGAGCCTGTTTACGGCGTTGTTACCTCGACTCCTCCGCATCTCTCGACGCCCGAGGACGCTAAGAAAGCCAAGGATTTTGATGCGATTCTTATTGACACGGGAATGACAAAGGAGGAAGCGGAGAAGCTTATTTCGCAAGGCGACAGAATAACGGTAAGATGTCCTCACGGCGAGATGGAAAACGGCAGAATTTTCGGCGCCGCTCTCGACGACCGTGCAGGCTGTGCGGCGATAATCAGAGCCGCCGAGCTCGTCTCGAAAGAGAAGGAAAGACCGAGCGTGAAGCTCCTTTTCTCCGGTCAGGAGGAGACGGGCGGCGACGGTGCGATAACGGGCAGCTTTAACCTCGTCGCTGATGAGTGCATAGCCGTTGACGTCAGCTTTGCCGATGCGCCCGATATGCCGAGCGAAAAGTGCGGCAAGCTCAATAAAGGCCCGATGATAGGCATTGCGCCCGTGCTTGACTACAGGATAAGTCAAAAGCTCAAGGCGACTGCCGAGGCAAAGAAAATACCGTATCAGCTTGAGCTGATGGGAGATTCAACCGGTACAAACGCCGATCATATCGCAATTTCAAAGGGCGGAATCAGAACGGGACTTGTTTCGATTCCTCAGCGCAATATGCACACGGGCGTTGAAGTTATAGCCGTTGACGATGTGGAAAACACGGCAAAATTGATTGCGGAATACATTCTCGGAGGTGGTCTCGATGCTTGAACTTGTAAAGAAGCTTTCACTTCTCAACGGAACCTCGGGCAGAGAGGACGGCGTAAGAGAGTTTATAATAAATGAAATAAAGGACTGCGCCGAAAGCTATGAGGTTGATCCGCTCGGCAACCTTATTGTGTTTAAAAAGGGCAGGAAAACTCCGAAAAACAAGGTTATGCTTGACGCACACATGGACGAGGTCGGATTTATGATAACAAGCATAAATTCAGACGGAACTCTCGGTTTTGAGAGAATCGGCGGAATTGACAAGCGTGTTATGCTCGGCAGAGCGGTAACGGTCGGTGAGAAAAAAATAAACGGCGTTATCGGACTCAAGCCCGTTCACATGACAAAGGGCGACGAAAAAATGTCCATGCCGGAAAAAATGTATATTGACATCGGAACGGATAATGCAGAACAGGCGGCGAAGCTTGTTTCGCTCGGCGACTGTGCATATTTCAATTCCGATTTTGTAGAGTTCGGTGACGGGTTTATCAAGTGTAAGGCGCTTGACGACCGTGCAGGCTGTGCAATACTTATCAAAATGATAAAATCTGACCTGCCGTATGATATGTATTTTAATTTCGCAACGGGCGAGGAGGTAGGACTCGGCTCGGCAGGTACGGCGGCATACAGAGTAAATCCCGATTATGCGATAGTCGTTGAAACAACGACTGCGGCGGATCTTGCCGATGTGCCCGAGAATAAAAAGGTCTGCAAGCTCGGCGAGGGTGCTGTTATTTCGTTCATGGACAGACGCACGATTTATTCAAGAGAGCTTTTTGACAAGGCATTTGAGCTTGCGAAGCGTGACGGAATCAAGGCGCAGGTCAAGTCGGCGGTTGCGGGCGGCAACAATGCAGGCGTTATCCACAAGACGGCAGGCGGCATAAAGACTGTCACTGTTTCAATGCCGTGCCGCTATCTTCATTCGCCGTCATGCGTGCTGAAGGCGGAGGATATAACCGAGAGCGAACGCATTATCCGTGCGCTTGCCGAGGAGTTTGCCGATGCTTAAGGCGGTCGAAAAGGGCGACAAGGATTTTGTCGAATTTTGTCGGCGTGACGTTTTCGGCACAAGGATATCATGCCTTTATAATTGCTATTCGACGGATTACGATTTCGTGAAATTCTGGAAACAGACGGACGATGACGGGAAGATAATTTCCGCAGTCAGCAGAATTGACGGAGACGCAACGCTCACATCAACGGGCGAAAATGCCGAAGAAATCCATGCTTTTTTGCAAATTGTCGGCTTTTGCACCGTTCAGTGCGAGAAAAGAATCGCAGAGCTGATGGGCGCGGAATCGAGTCTTGAAGGCTACGTTGTGGAATACATTAAAAATAAAAATGAAATTAAAGAAATTCAGGCGGATAACATATTCCGTCCGAAGGAAATTTATGATATAATCAAATCGGCAAATCTGGTCGGAGTTGGAGATTATCTCCCGTGGCTTTCTGACACGACATTCAGAATAAACAGGGGAGTGACCTCGGCTTTGTCCGCTGTTGAAGACGGAAAAACCGTCGCATGTGCGATGAAGCTTTTCTCGACAGAAACGGCGGTGCTTCTCGGAGCGGTTGCGACCCGTCCCGAATACAGGGGCAGGGGGCTGGCGGGCGCACTTGTGACAAGGCTTGCCGAAAGTGAAAAAAATAAACGTGTCGAGCTTCTTTGCAAGCACGACAGTATAGTTGAATTTTATAAATCAATTGGATTTGAAGTAAAAAACGAATGGAGTATAATAACCGATGAACAATGAATTTTTTCAGGTGAGCGAAAAGGTAGCTTCTGCGGCGGATAAAGCGCTGGAGAAGATTAAGCCCTGTTTCGCAAAGACAGATGAAATTACCGAATACAATCAGCAAAAGGTGCTTTCCGCTTTTATTAAGAACGGAGTAAGCGAGGCGATGTTTGCCGAGAGCACGGGCTACGGTTACGGCGACAGGGGACGTGATGTGATAGACAAGGTTGCGGCGGACATTTTCTGTGCCGAGGATGCGCTCGTTCGTCACAATTTCACCTGCGGCACTCATACCTTGGCGGTTGCGCTTTTCGGTATGCTCAGACCCGGTGACACCATGCTTTGCGTTACCGGTCTTCCCTATGACACGATTCATTCCGTCATCGGAATTGACGGCAAGGGCGATGGCTCGCTTGCCGATTACGGAGTTACATACAAGCAGGTTGACCTCAAAAACGAAAAGCCCGATTACGATGAGATAGCAAAGAGGGTAAAGGAGGAGCAGCCGAAGCTTGTTTATATTCAGCGTTCAAGAGGCTATTCCCTGCGCCCGAGTCTTTCCTGCGAGGAAATAGCGAAGATAATTGAAATAGTTAAGGCAAACAGCAATGCCGACGTTATGGTTGACAACTGCTACGGCGAATTCACTCAAAAAATTGAGCCGACTCAGGTCGGAGCGGATATAATCGCAGGCTCGCTCATTAAGAACGCAGGCGGCGGAATTGCAAAAACAGGCGGATATGTCGCAGGCAGAGCGGATCTTGTCGAAAAGATTTCCTACAGGCTGACGACTCCGGGTCTCGGACGTGAGGTCGGTGCAACGCTCGGCCATTCCCGTGAGCTGTTTATGGGACTTTTCTTTGCTCCGCACACTGTAGGAGAAGCAATTAAATCCGCGCGCTTTGCCGCTGCGCTTTTTGAGGAGTTCGGATTCGGCACAACTCCGAAAAGCACGGACGACAGATTTGATATCGTTCAAAGCGTTCTTCTTCGCAATGAGGAAAACCTGATAGCCTTCTGTCAGGGTATGCAGAAGGGTGCTCCGATCGACTCATTCGTAACGCCCGAGCCGTGGGATATGCCCGGTTACGACAGCAAGGTTATCATGTCGGCAGGCGCATTCACAGGCGGCGCTTCAATCGAGCTTTCCGCAGACGCTCCGCTCAGAGAGCCGTTTGCCGTATATATGCAGGGCGGTCTTAATTTCCACAGTGCCAAGGTCGGCATAATGCTTGCCGCCGAAGAAATGGCAAAAAGAGGATTGATATAATTGAAATACGACGGAATTTTTCCCGAAACACTTGCGCTCATGGCGCAGAACAGATTTGAAAACAGCAAGGCATTTTACGAGGAGCACAAGCAGGAGCTGAAGGACGGCTTCACCGTTCCGCTTCGTCAAATTGCAATGGCTCTCGGGGGCAAGGTCTTTGAGCTTGACGACATGATAGTTACCGACCCCGTCAGAATGGTGTCGAGAATCAGGCGTGACAACCGCTACACCAAGGATAAATCACTGTACCGTGACCACCTTTGGGTGATGTTCATGCGAAACAAGCGTGAATGGGTGAATTATCCCTGTATGTGGTTCGAGGTCAATCAGGATTGCTGGGGCTACGGAGTCGGCACATACTACGCCGACGCTCAGTTCTGGGAGCTTTACAGAAAGGCTCTTATCGAGCGCCCCGAGGAATTTCTTCATGCTGTTCGCCGTGCGGAAAAGATAGGTACTGCTCGTTTGAATGACTACTATAAAAAGAAAAAGCCGGGTGAGCCTGTTCCGGAGGTTGAACCCTATTACAATATGAAATCAATAGGCTATATGGCGGTCAGAACGGATTTTAAAACTCTTCAAAGCGAAAAAGTAATTGATGAAGTCGGCAAGGCTTTCGACGAATACGCCGAGCTTTATCTTTTCTTAAAGGGTATATCAGATGAAAGGACGATGTTAAAATGAATTTCAAGGGCTTCAAGAGCGGCACGGATATCCGCGGCTACGGAGCAGAGCAGTTCAGCGATGAGCCGCTCTATCTCAGCGATGAATTTGTAATGGCTGTTGCCGAAAGCTTCGCAAACTGGCTCGGCGCAAGAACGGGAAAATACACAAATGAGATTACAGTTTCAATCGGACGTGATTCCCGTGTTTCCGGACCGAGAGTAATGGCAGCGGCGATCACTGCGCTGACTGCAAAGGGCGTGAAGGTCTATAGCTGCGGTCTTGCCTCAACTCCTGCCATGTTCATGTCAACGCTTGACCTTAAATGTGACGGTGCAATTCAGATAACGGCAAGCCATCACCCGTGGGAGAGAAACGGCCTTAAATTTTTCACCCCGGACGGCGGACTTGAGGGTGAAAACATCGCCGAGCTTCTCAAAACGGCGGAGGAAATCTACGGCAAGAAATACAGAGCCGAACCGACGCTTTGCGTTGATAATGACTACATGAAAACCTATTGCTTGCATCTGCGAGAGATGATAAAGAAGGGCGTTAATGCCGAGAACTATAACAAGCCGCTTGAAGGCTTCAAGATTATCGTTGACGCAGGCAACGGCGTCGGCGGCTTCTATGCGACCGATGTTCTCGCTCCTCTCGGTGCAGATATTGAGGGCAGTCAGTTCCTTGACCCCGACGGAATGTTCCCGAATCATATACCCAATCCAGAAAATGCCGAAGCTATGGATTCTGTCTCAAAGGCAACGGTTGCGAGCCATGCAGACCTCGGAATAATTTTTGATACCGACGTTGACAGAGCGGGCTGCGTTGAGAATAACGGCGAGGAGATAAACCGTAACCGCCTTGTTGCGCTCGCTTCCTACATAGCTCTTGAGGGTCACGACGGCGGCGTTATCGTTACCGATTCCGTAACCTCGGACGGACTGAAAGAGTACATAGAGTCGATCGGAGGCGAGCATTATCGCTTCAAGAGAGGCTACAGAAACGTTATAAACAAGCAGATTGAGTTGAACAAGGCAGGTAAGTTTTGCCCCCTTGCTATGGAGACCTCGGGTCATGCGGCGTTCAAGGAGAATTACTATCTTGACGACGGCGCATATCTTATGACTAAAATTGTAATTCTGCTCGCAAGAGATAAGTCGGGCGAGGCGATAAAGAGTATTCTTGCTCCGCTCAAGCAGCCCGTTGAAGCTAAGGAGCTTCGTTTCTCAATCAAGTGTGACGATTTCAGAGCATACGGCGAGAAGATAATCGAGGAGCTTGAAAAGTATTATTCGGGCAAGGACGGCTGGACGATTGCCGACGATAACCGTGAGGGCATGAGAATTTCCGCCGATAAGGACAACGGAAACGGCTGGCTTCTTCTTCGTCTGAGTGTGCACGACCCCGTTATGCCGTTTAATATGGAGAGCAACGAAAAGGGCGGAGTAAAGAAAATCGCAGTGAGCTTTTACGAGTTCATAAAGCAGTTTGACAAGCTTGATATCAGTCCGATAGAAAACTTACTTTCGGAATGATATAATAAAAAAAGAAAAGGATGATAAAAATGGCAAAGAAAAACTACACGGGTCCGGAGGAGTACAGACCGTTAGGAGCATGGGCATATTTCGGCTATTCGATTTTGTTTTCTATTCCTGTCATAGGTCTGATAGTTAACCTCGTTTTCTGCTTCAGTGACGGAAACATCAATCGCAGGAATTATGCAAGATCGGTTTGGTGCGCATATTTGTTCGCTGCAATACTTGCGATAGCTATGATTGTTATTATGACCGCTTTAGGCATCACGGCCGATTCGATATTTGATGCGATTAACTCCGAAAAATCGGTAATGCCGATATAACAAAATTTCTAAGGAGAGCTTAAATGCCGTTACAGATTGTAAGAAACGATATAACAAAAATGAAATGCGATGCCATTGTTAACGCAGCCAATTCAACGCTTCTCGGCGGTGGCGGAGTTGACGGGGCAATACATAAGGCGGCGGGAAAAGGGCTTCTTTTTGAATGTATGAAGCTCGGCGGCTGCAAGACGGGCGAGGCAAAAATCACGGGCGGATATAATCTTCCGTGCAAGTATATTATTCACACCGTCGGACCCGTTTGGAAAGGCGGACACTCGGGCGAGGAAAAGCTTCTTCGCTCATGCTACCGTGAATCGCTTTTGTTGGCAAAGAAAAATGACTGTGAGAGCGTTGCTTTTCCGCTGATATCGGCAGGAGTTTACGGATATCCTAAGGATAAGGCATTGCAGGTCGCCGTAGACGAAATAAGTTCGTTTTTGTTTGAAAACGATATAACCGTTTATATAGTCGTTTTCGATCAAAAGAGCTTTAACATCAGCCAAAAGCTTGTTTCGGATATCAGGGAATATATAGACGAGCGCTATGTTGAAAAGCATGCTGCTATGGAATCAATACGCCTTAAGATGATGCCGCCGATGGCTGTGTCCGATACGGCGTCGAAGGAGTCATTGGACAGTCTTGACAACGCCTTGAAGCAGATTGACGAGAGCTTTTCGCAAATGCTTCTTCGTAAAATTGACGAAAAAGGCATGACCGATTCCGAGTGCTACAAAAAGGCAAATGTGGACAGAAAGCTTTTTTCAAAGATTCGTTCGGATATACATTATAAAACAAGCAAGAATACGGCAATTGCTTTTGCGATTGCGCTTGAGCTTGATCTTGACGAAACCAAGGAGCTTCTTATGAAAGCGGGCTTTGCGCTTTCCCACAGCAACAAATTCGATATAATAATCGAATATTTTATAGTGAACGGCAATTACAATATTTTTGAAATAAACGAAGTGCTGTTTGCTTTTGACCAAGCTTTGCTCGGAGCTTAAAAAGTGTCGCATGGCAAGCGACCATGATGACTCAAAAAATGATTATAATGCGGTTGTAAGGTTGAAAGACCGAACGACCGCATTATTTTTTTTGGAGGTAATCAGCATGAAAGAAAAGAAAAACAACATAACGGAGCTTGTATTCATTATTGACCGAAGCGGTTCAATGTTCAAACTTGTGAATGATACAATAGGCGGCTTCAATTCGATGATTGAAAAGCAGAAAAAGCAGGACGGCGAATGCTATGTATCGACTGTTCTTTTTAATGACAGCACAAAGGTCTTGCATGACAGGGTCAGGCTTGAAAACGTATCTGAGATGACTGGCAGCGATTATACGGTCGGAGGCTGTACGGCTCTTATCGACGCAATCGGCGGCGCAATTCACCATATCGGCAATATACATAAATATGCAAGAGAAGAGGACATTCCGGCGCACACAATGTTTGTCATAATGACCGACGGCTATGAAAACGCAAGCCACCTGTATTCGGCGGACAGCGTCAGAAGAACAATCAAAAGACAGAAGTCAAAATACGGCTGGGAATTCATTTTTATAGGAGCTAATATTGATGCAGTCGAAACAGCCGGCAGGTTCGGAATCGACAGCGACAGAGCCGTAAATTATAATGCGGACAGTCAGGGAACGGCGATAGTGTATGAAGCGGTTTCAAAAGCGGTTAAACACATAAGAACTTCAACTCCGCTGCCGTCGGGCTGGAGCGAAGAAATCGACAAGGATTATAAAAGCAGAAAATAAAAACAGCTTGCACGTTCTGCACACCTCAATTGTGCGGCGCTGCAAAAAAAACGCAGGACGTTTGATGCGCCCTGCGTTTTTGATCTCTTATTCCATCGTGGTGCCGACCTCAAGCTCTCTCTTGTCTCTGAAAAGCATCGAAATGCACCAGATACCGGCGAGTGCGACAATCGTAAAAATGATTCTGCTCACGATTGCGTCCTGACCGCCGAAAATCCAGCCGACGATATCAAACTTGAAAAGTCCGATTGAACCCCAGTTAACAGCCCCGATGATGACCAATATCAATGAGATCTTATCTATCATTTCTTCATCTCCTAAATGTTTCTCGACAGTAGCATTTCACGATTATGTGAGAATATTCTTATAATTATAATATTTTTATTGAATTTGTCATATATTTTCAAAATTTATCAGTGGATATGCTTTAAAAGTGACAAATAGATATAATCTCTATTGACTATTCACAATAAAAATGCTATAATCACAATAACCGGAATACTCTCATTTATAAGGAGGAGTTTTAATGAAGAAAGTTCATCGAACGTGCAAAAAAGCGTTATCTGTCATTCTGGCTTTAACGCTTATGCTGACCACCTTTATTTGCTTTGATATCGGAGCGCTTTTCGGCTCTGCTGTTGACGCAAGCTCGGCAATCACGGTATCTGACAACAGTGCTTCCAATGTGTATTTCTATGCCCCGGAGCAAATATATCTTGAGCCTAAGCTCACAGGATATACAACCCAGGACAAATACAATTATCAGTGGTTTGTTGACTCAACGGTAAATGACTCAACAAAACTGCAGACGCTCAGAACAGGTGAAAATTCTACCGGTAATTTTTACTTCTATTATGAGAATGCCAGCTCGGTTACTGTATCGTACAAATATCTTACGAACAGCATGACCGATATGACCGCTTATACTCAGACGAGCCAGACCTCATCGGGCGACTACGCAAATGCGAATTGTAACATCAAGCTTGATGAGTATGCCACACCGCTCAGAGCTTATAACACAAGCGGTACTGCGTCATACATCTATTATACCAAGGCGGGCAACAAGATTGATACAACGATCACGAGAGAAAGTTCTTCTCCCTATCTTGCCGCCGGAACAAAGGGATATTATATTGAGTGGAAGGCAACATTTGTCGATAAGCTTGACGGTCAGACCAAGGTTGCTTACGCTTATACATATGTTTACAAGCCGTACCTTCAGCCCGTAGGTACAGCCATCAATACCAATAACTACCGCGGAAATAATTCCTACGGATATGATATTTCATGGATTTCGGGTATTCATTCATTTAATACCTCAAGTACAAAAGCTACTCATTCCCCCAACTCGACAAACGGCGGAAAGAGTCTTGTTACTTTTTCTTCATCAAATCCCAAGGGCGTTCAGCTCGGCGTGGCAGGCACAATGCTTTATGCTCAGTTTGCAACTCAGGTTGTTTCAAACGGTAACTTCTTCTATACCGGAATGAACAATGAATCCGCATATAACTGGGTCAACGGTGACGGCAGTCCGTACCTTAAGGCTAAGTCCTTCCGCTTCGTTGAGAATAAGAAAGATTCAAGCTCAAAGGACGTTTCACAGTATACTCTTGCAACGTCTCCCGAGGCATATCTTACGGTAGACGTCAGCCGTTATCACAACCTCAGCAATGTCCCGAACCTTTCGGCTGGTCTCATGGTTACAAGTGACGAAGGCTCGGATAACGGCGCATGGTATGTTGCCGACGGTACAGGCAAGGTGGATTCTTCCGATGAAATCATTGATCTTAACCACAATAATGATACTCCGGCAAGAACTCTTTATAACAACTACAAGACCTATATGGCTAATCAGGGCGACTTTGATAACAGAGGACCTTATGAGGGCGAAGGCGTTAAGTACAACGGACCCGTTGTTATTCCGATCTCGACCACAAACGGAAATGTTACATATAAGGTCAGAGCAGGTTATCATAACTATCAGAGCAAGGACAGAGTAACGTGTATCGGCGTTATGCCTCTTGTCGTTACTCAGACCAATAAGGAAACGCTTCGTGACGCAATGAACCATGCCACGAATATCGTTGCAAAGTACGGCCTCAAGCCGGACGGCACAAGCATTTACTACAATTCATCAAATTCAAACTGGACAAAGTTTGTTTCACTTTACAGGACGGCAGGCTTGATGCTTGCGAAGCTTGATCTTGCATCGACAACATCCGTTTCGGGCTACACGCTTTCAACGGCTGTTTCGAACCTCAACAGCGCGATCGCAGCTATCGAGTCGGAAGCAAAGATCACTTCAACGGCAACGGCTCGCTTCCTTGCACTCAGCAAGACGGCAAACGGCTACAAGCTTATCAACGTTCAGGACGTTGAGAGCAACTCAAATGTAGCAGACGTATCAAAGAGCTTTGCATACGGACAGAACGTTAAGTTCTCGGCTATTGATTTTGCGGGCTATGATTACGTAGGCGCAAGCGCAGGCCTCAAGGCCGTTGACAGCGAAACCGGTGAGGATTATTCATCTCTTATCACGACTGCCGACAGAACAATCAGTGTAAACTTTGCAAATTCATCTTCAAATGTTCAGTACACCTTCCTTTACATTCAGAAGGAGTATTCGACAATCGTAGACACAAGAGGCGGAGATTTTAACTATCTCAATATCATAAACTCTAACTTCCCGTCAATCGGCGGAATGGGTTATCCGACCTATGCGGCTGATGCATCGGTTGAGACTGATCTTAACTATGAGGTCAGCGGCAACGATGTAACCGCATGGACAACGGAGAGCACAACTCTTGCAAAGTACCAGTTCCTTCCGTATGTTGCCGAGATCGAAGCATCAACAGCATACGTTCTCAAGTATAAGGTAACGGGTACGGACGCAGCCAATGTAAGATTTGCGATTTACGGAGCAAACTTCACAGGCGGCAACGGAGATACAACCTCATACTATCAGTTCGACGGAGCCGATTCCGTAATCACAACAAATGCGGTTGATTCGGGCAAGGCATACCTGAGAATCGAGCTGCTCGGCGATGCAAGAAACGGCAAGAAGGTAATGATCAGCGATCTTTGTCTCGCAAAGGCGGACAGAAACGAGCTTTACCTCAACCCGACAGCCGAGTATCCTTCAAACTTTGTAGCAACATCGGCTGACAAGACCGGCATGAGCTACACTGCTTTAAGCAAATCAAGCCTTACTGTTACTTCACAGTATAACAGTAACACATATGACCAGAAGCAGCTTGTTCCTTACTATGTAAATCTCAAGCCGAACGGAAAATACGTTCTCAATTATGAGGTTTCGGGTGTAGATGCTTCTCAGATCAGTTTTGAGCTTATCAATTCGTCATTTACCGGCGGAAACGGTGCTACAGCTAATTCTTACGCATTCACAGGTAACGGTGCTCAAATCGTCGTCGGCCCAACGGATGACGGAGCAGCGCAGCTTAAGGTAAGCTATGCGGCAGGACTTCCGGCAGGCACAAGAGCAACGGTAACAAACCTCAGCGTAACAAACCTTGACACAAAGACAACAATCACAGGTAAATTCAGCGACCTCAAGACGCTTGGAATTCCCGTAAGAGAGGGCTACAAGTTTGCAGGCTGGACAGTCAAGGCAAATGACGGCAGTGCAAACGCCTACGGCAGCGTAACAGAGACGATTGCAGGCAGCCTTTATCAGTACAAGTTCGGCACGGGAATTGACGTAGTGGAGGCACAGTGGGCAACGGATACCTGCAAGGTAATCTTCCGTAACTATGACGGAACGATCATCAGCGAGCAGGAGGTAGCATACGGCAGCGCCGCAAATGCACCGACAACGACCCCGACGCGCTTCGGCTATACGTTCAGCTCATGGGATACGGATTTCTCAGCGGTAACAAAGGATCTTATCATTGAACCCGTATTCGAAGAAATAAATATCAACGTTATCCTCGATAAGGCGAGCGTGTCGATATATGAGGAGAACGAAACAACCGTACAGGCAACATTCAGCCCGAATGAGCCGGAAATCAGCGCAGTAACATGGACGTCGGATAACCCGGCAATCGCAACAGTGACCGCACAGGACGGCAACAAGGGCTTGATCAAGGGTATTTCGTCAGGCAGCACAACGGTAACGGCAACGGTAACCTACAACGGCAAGACATATTCAAAGAGCTGTACCGTAACGGTAACGGCAAAGAAGGTAACAGCGGTTGAGGTAGTTGCACAGCCGACAAAGACACAGTATTTTGTAGGCGAGACATTTGATCCTGCAGGTATGCAGATACAGGTAACGTACAACAACGGAACGAAGTCGGATTATTCAACATACGATTTCAGCACACTTCCGGGAGCGGTAACGTTCGCAACAGTATCGACAACAACAGCGGGAACAAAGACAGTAAGACTTACATATAAGGAAGGCAACACATCGGTATCGACAACGTTCAGAATAACTGTAGTTGCCGTTAAGCCGACAAAGATCGAATTCCTTAACGCACCGACAAAGAAGTTCTATGTAGGCGACGCATCAACGGCGTTCAATGCGGCGGGACTTGATGTTCATGTAACGTACAACAACGGAACAACAAGGGACTTCGACGCAACAGAGCTTAATATCAACTACAGCGGCTTTGATACAACAACGGCAAAGACGATCACAATGACGGGAACATACGAGGGAGTAAGCGGCACATTTGATGTAGTCATCAACCCCGTAGAGCTTGTATCCGTAGCAGTGAAGACAATGCCGAATAAGACAAAGTACTATGTAGGCGATACATTCGATCAGACAGGTCTTACCCTTACAGCAACATACAATAACGGCAAGACAGAGACGATCGCAAACGGAATCACATGCACAGGCTTCAGCTCGGATGCAGTCGGATCAAAGACAGTAACGGCAAGCTATGGCGGAAAGTCAACAACATTTAACGTTGATATCGAAGCGGTAAAGCTTGTATCAATCGCAGTAAAGACAAACCCGACAAAGATGAGCTACTATCAGGGAGAAGCGCTTGATTCAACAGGACTTACCCTCACCGCAACATACAATAACGGTAAGACGGAAACGGTTACAACAGGCTTCACATGCTCTGCATTGGATTCCTCATCGGCAGGACAGAAGACAATAACCGTAACATATCAGGGACTTACGACAACGTTCAGCGTAACAGTAATCGCCGTAAACCTTGTATCCGTATCGGTGAAGACAATGCCGAATAAGACGAGCTACTTCACGGGCGAGTCGTTTGATCAGACGGGTCTCACCCTTACCGCAACATACAACAACGGCAATACCGAGACGATCACCTCGGGTATTGAATGCACAGGCTTCAGCTCTGCAACGGCAGGACAGAAGACAGTCACGGCATCGTACGGCGGAAAGTCAACAACCTTCACGGTAGAGGTAAAGGCAATCGTGCCGACCGGAATCACCGTAAAGACTGCCCCGAACAAGACGGAATATTTCGTAGGCGACAGCTATGACGGAACAGGCCTTGTAGTAAACGTAACATACAACAACGGTACGAACAAGGATATCACAACAGGCTTCACAACAAGCGGCTTCAGCTCTGCAACGGCAGGCAAGAACACTGTAACGGTAAGCTACGAAGGCTTTACGGCAACATTTGACGTAACGATCAAGGCGGTAGAGCTCACAGGTATCGAGATAGCCAAGCAGCCGAACAAGACAACGTTCAACACAGGCGATGAGCTTGATACAACAGGTCTTGTACTTACACTCAAGTACAATAACGGCACAATAGGCACAACAGATACAGGCTACACCGTAAGCGGCTATAACACAGACGCAGCAGGCGAGCAGACGATCACTGTAACCTATCAGGGCTTCACGGCAACGTATAAGGTAACACTTATCCAGAGCTATGCAGACTATACAGAGGTAGATGCAGCCATCAGCGCAGCAAATGCGAAAATAGCAACAGGCTTCTATACAGATGAGTCGGTTGAGGCGCTCAACAATTCAATCAACGCAGTAGTAAGAAATCTCAAGGCAACCGAGCAGGAAACCGTAGACGGATATGCAAGAGACATCATTGCAAAGACGAAAGCTCTTGTAATGAAGGACGCAGACTACAGCGCAGTTGAAGCGGCAAAGACAGCAGCAAAGGCAGAAATCGAAAAGGGCATCTACACAGACGAGTCCGTAGCAGCTCTCAATGCGGCAATAGCAGCAGTGGTAGAGGGCAAGAAGATCGAAGAGCAGTCGGTAGTAGACGGCTATGCGGCAGAGATCGTTGCAAAGACAGAAGCACTCGTAGAGAAGCCGTCAGACTTCTCGAAGATCGACGCACTCTATGCGGAGATCGCAGCCTATGATCCCGACCTTTACACAAACTACGACGAGATATTCTATGTATATATCTTCGATTTCTATGAGGTACAGGTAGCGGACGCAAAGAAGACTTATACCGGAATCAGCCAGCAGGGTGAGGTAGATAAGCTTTACGATAAGCTTGTAGAGTACAAGAATATGCTTGAGCTCAAGACACCTGAGCAGGTAGCAAAGTTCGAGCTTAAGAACGGAGCTAAGTACAAGACCTCAGGCGGAGT
>OIWQ01001231.1_pt1 | contig 31475 bp, 46 predicted proteins | sample 1587571 | NCBI WGS metagenome assembly OIWQ01 (sample SAMEA3888910, study PRJEB22519) | human gut metagenome | biome: human gut; feature: human-associated habitat; material: faeces | place: Denmark | collected 2010 | reverse complement strand
TTGCCCGGAGCGGTTGCCGCCGCTGGTTCCGGGCCGGTCAGCACTATTGCTAACCGATGAATAAAGTATAGGTGTTCACCCTCCATAAGTCAACTATTGGTATCATTATTTTTTACTTTTAATTGTACTTTAAAGACTAAAAAAGCCCGGTTTACGGGCTTTAAAAGTGTTCAATAGGTTATGTGGACTATCACCGGCTCGGTGTTCTCTGCCTGGACACCGGCAGAACCGGCCCAATATTCATAGAATGAGCGCCGCTTATTGAGCGCATCAATCGCGTCCTGCTCGGAGCGGAACGACGCCAGGCTTGAGCATCCAGCCATGATACGCCAGCGGCGACGATGGAATTTAATTTCCAGGGTAGGGGAGAAATCTTTTACTGACATATTAGCCTCTGTACCTTCGCAGTTTGCCCGGAGCGGTTGCCGCCGCTGATTCCGGGCCGGTCGGCACCATTGCCGACCGCATAAACATTTAACGGCTCTTAATCTCGCCGTTTCGGATCATCATTTTCAGTTCTTCATGCTGAAGCAATAAGCCATGTTGCAACGTGGAATAGATATTCCCGACAAGCCAGCCGTCTACGCCCATAACATCCTGAGCATCTTTGAGGATTAAAAGCGGCTCGCAATCCTCGCCTTTTTCATAAACCCATATGGCGTAAACCTCCCGGTTTACCATAGGGTCTACATCTGTACATTCCTCAATATCAAAATGCTTTTTAAGCAGTGTGGTTAAATTCATTTCTTGCCCCCTTCGCAAGTTCCCCGGAGCGGTTGCCGCCACTGGTTCCGGGTCGGTCAGCACCATTGCTAACCGTAAATAAAGTATAGGCTTTTCCCTCTCACAAGTCAACTTTAAGTATCATTATATAGTACGATAAATTTACTTAAATTTAGCGCCGATGCCGACAAATAAAAGGCAACTGCGCCGATCTCAACCTGGGCGACGTGGTCAAATTGCCGGGCCTTGCGGGATCAAACCGGGAGACGCGCCCACCCCCTCCCTGCAAAGCCGGTTTTAGCGGGCTGTCACACGATGCCGCTGCCGGAACAGTGGCCCGTCACAACGGCCCGGTTGAGCGGGCGGGCTGGCGCGTAGCGACGGGCCGGGCGCGATTTATCCGGGTGTTGGGGGGATGGCCGCAGCGCGGCCAGCGCCCCTACAGGCACGTTAGCGCCGGTGTCGCCGGGCGATATTGGTTATATACGCGCTGTATGGCTCTGTAAGCGGCTATTTTGGTTGAGCTGTACATGAGGCCGCTTTTTTCTGATTGAATGGCTCTACGGGGTTCTGAGGCGTTATTTGAGGGGGAAACATTGGCTGGAAATGACTTTGTCGCCTTTTGATAATTTGAACTGTTTAAATTTTTCCGTCCTCATCTCAATGATTGCTATGGTCGGGTGGAGGGATGAATGTGCGGTGTCGCTGTTGGGCTGCATATCCTGAACGCTCTGGATTACGCCATTTGCACTGATAAACGCCGCTGTAAGTGGATTCGGTGTGTTTTTCATCCAGACTGCGCGGGGTTCTGCTGTGTTCCATGCCAGGATTAAGCCGGTGTTGTGATTATCACCAGATAGCCCTTTCACCTGGTCTGCCTGAGTGACAGCCGCCGGTAACGTAATTAACTGACCATTTTCAAAGATCACTGTGCAAGGCTGGGCGCTTGCCTGACAGGTGGTAGCTAACAGGGTTAGGCTCAATAGCGTTTTTTTCATAAGTCACCAAAATTGATGTATTGATGATTAAATATAGGGCGCTCTGAATCCCCTTTCAATACCACACTGCTTTCGTCTATACTTCTTACAACGTCTAATCTGCTCCTTCGCAGGAAAGACAGAGGCCCATTACTTGCCGGTGATGGGCCTCACTCTTTTTTACCTCCCCCCTTTGCACTAAATCCCAATCTGTTACCTGAGAGATCGCAGCGCTCGCCGCAGTCTTTTGTTGAGGCGTACCGCAGCAACGCGAGGAACGAACAACAAAAGCGAGGAAGCGCAAAGGCTCCCGCTGCTGATATTGGCACGTACACACTGAACTTAAATTATTCGATTTATTATTTTATCCACTGATTTTATTGAATAAATTATCGGAGGGCATTCATACAGGCTGATCTCTTAGAAGCAAAATTTATAGGTTAAGTGCTATCGGTCAAACTACAGGAAACCTACAGGAGATCACCTTATAGGTTTAGGGGGGGTCTGATGTACGTATTTTCAGGGGGTCTAATGTACAAAAAATAGGGGGTCGGATGTACAAAAAAAGGGGGTCGGATGTACGACTTAGGGGGTCGGATGTACAAAGCTAGGGGGTCGGATGTACGACAAGGGGGGTCGGATGTACGGTAATCAGGGGGGTCGGATGTACGTGGATAACTTCATGTTTCAACAGGTTTTTTACAGGCTTGTTCACATTACCCCGATCTGGTCAGAAAATCGCAGTGGAATTGCTGTGAATAAAAAAAAGGCCCGTATGGGCCTATTTTTTTCCTTCCTTGAACGGGATAGGTGGGGGAGACGGATACAGTAATATCCCTCCGGTGACTTTATCCACCTTCGCCTGTGGGTATACAGTCAGTACGTCGCGCAGAGCTGGAAGAAATTTCTTCTTAAAATCTTTGTCAGGGTCTTTACCCATATACTCTTGCGCAAACTGCTCCCGTAAATTCATCCAGTGAAGTTTAATCGGTCGGCCCTCGATGCGGTGTAGACGATGCGCAAGCCACGTATAAACATCTAACGACAATGCCGAACCCTTTAGCGCGTACAGAGCGCGGTTATCGAGAGGAACGGCGCTATCAATCAGCCCATTAAAGTACCCTTCTGAAAGGGTCATTACGCCCGGCCATAAACTTAGCTGGCCGCTTTGGTCGTCTTTCTGCCAGGCATCGAATTGCTCTACAGGCTGGCCGTTGAAAGAACGACCTTTAAAACCTAACTGCAACCGGCAAGCTGCCAGCGCGTGCATTTGTTCGCGTAGTGTTTTGTATTGTCTGCCGCCGCCTGATAAACCCATTAATTGCAGGAACTCATTAGCACTCTTACCGATCGGTATTTCGCGGGTCTTTTTGCGGAGTGCATACGACGATACCCAGGCGAGCGCTAAACGGGGCATTGAGCCGTAGGGGATCGGTTGTTCTACCGGGCCGCTTCCTTCATCAAGCCAGCCGGCCTGGACAACTAGCCAGGCATCGCCTGATTTTCTCATGAACTCCCGGCCATCCACTTTAGAGCGGGGGAGGCCAACTTGACACAATATCGAATGGGTGAATGCCATATCATCCCCTTTGGGGGGATTCTCTTTAATCGCGATTCCGGTGTTTACCGTTTTTATCTGCTTCGCTGGTACTGATTTATCTGTCACTGTTTCGCTCCTTCGCTACCGTTTGCCGCCGGTTAATCAGTATTACTATCGGGGGTAATGTGTCTGTAAATCGTTGGCCGTGACACGTTAAAACGAGCCGCGATCTCTTTTACCGTAACTTCTGGCGATTTAACAAGCGCGTTAATTTCTTTTATGTCTTGTGGTGATAGCTTTGGTTTTCTGCCACCAATGCGCCCTTTCTTCTTTGCAGCCGCAAGCCCGGCCATTGTCCTTTCGTGGTTTCTGGCTACCTCGAAATTGGAAAAAATAGCTATGAGCGAATAGTACATTTCACCCATTGGACTTTGTGTGTCGATATGTTCTTTAATACTTTCAAAATGAATGCCTTTGTTGCGTAGCTCATTCATAAGCTGCAAAAGCTGTAATAGAGTCCCGCCCAACCGATCTAGCGCCCACACAACCAGCGTGTCACCAGGGCGAAGCGCTTTGATGCAATTTTCTAACTCTGGTGTACCTGCTTTAAGCCGTTTACTACCGCTTCTCGATACCTGCTCCGCATACCACTTTTCGCACCCGGCTTTTTGTAAAGCCTCAATCTGGTACTCAAGCGATGTGTCTTGCTCTTTAGTTGACTTTCTGGCGTAGCCTATCTTCATATGTCCTGCTTTTTGTTACACCGTTTTTGTTACACATACTATTGTAACGAGTTTTGTTACACTGGCAACATACATTTTGATGCTTTTGGATAGGTCGGGAGCGGTGTAACAAAACTCATCGTTTATGAGACACTACTTGTATCAACAATGTTGACACGCCAATCTACAGGGTGTAGCGTTAATGTATCAACAAGGTTGATACGGGAGGTGGGGAGTGTTTTGGCTTATTTTTCACATCATGTTTGGACTGATTTTCATAGTCATTAGCCTGGCTTCTCTGGCGGGTCTTGTTTTACATGGCCCTGAATACACGCCGGGAAACTTCGTCAATATGACGGCGCTGTGTATAGCTTCAGCTCTGGCGTGGGTATGGGCTTTCTTTAAAGCTAAAGAAACCTGGTACATCTTAAATAGCCGATAACCGGCTAACTGCTTTTAACTGAGGTGCGTAATGACTCAAGTAACTATTAAAAAATGGGGTAACAGCCCGTCCGTTCGTCTCCCTTCTTCGATTATCCGGGAGGCTTCTTTAAGCGTGGATGATGTAGTGGAGCTGTCTGTTGAGGACGGGAAAATTACTATTGTGCCGGTTAAAACGAAGGAATATTCACTGGATGCTTTGATGGCCTGTGTTACTAACGAGAATATTCATGAGGAAATTTCTTTCGGCGCACCAGTAGGAAAAGAGGTGTTGTAATATGTCTCCTGCAATGAAAAAAAATTTTAAAAGAGTGGTGGCTTTACTGGATATAGCCGGTAAGGTTGCATGGGTTTGGATTGCCGTTTACTCAATATGGTTGGGTATAGACAGGTTGTTTAATGATAAATCTTTTTCATTAGACGATCAGGGTGGTAAGCAAGTTATTTCTGTGCTCGATACAACTCCAGTTGCACTGATGTTTATTCTTTGCGGCGTTGTCATTTTGACGTTTATGTGGGTTGGCTATAGAAGGAAGAAGTTAGAAAATGGCGAATGACTATATTCCTGATGCCGGTGATATTGTATGGATGGATTTTAATCCGCAAGCAGGGCATGAACAAGCGGGGCATAGACCAGCCTTAGTGTTAAGCCCTGCGGTATATAACGGCAGAATAGGGTTGTTGCTGTGCTGCCCTATGACAACAAAAATAAAAGGTTATCCGTTTGAGGTTATGAGCGGGGAGGGGAGCGCTGTACTGGCTGACCAGGTGAAAAGCCTTGATTGGCGGGAACGTGGCGCGGTTAAAAAGGGAAAAGTGCCTCCTGTCGTATTAGCTGAGGTTAGGGCTAAAATAAAAGTGCTGATTGGATAGACTAAAAACAAAGCCCGGTGCCGGGCCTTGTTTATTTTACATTTCTCCATGCAGATGCCGGGACTTTATCCCATAAAGTATTGTGAGCAATTTCGGCTCTGCGATGGTCTGACGCGCTCATCATTGCGTCCAGTTCGTTACCCGTTAACTTTTCGCGCAAACTTTCAAATACCTTTTCAAGAGTATCTAATGACCTGCACCGACGAAAACGCATCAAGTAACTTTTATGTAGATTTTCTTTTTGCTTTATTGATTCCATAAACTTCACCACGTCAGAATATAAAAATCTGTTCTTCGATTTATGGGGAGTATGAGGCTGTGGAATAGTCTTGTTTTTAAATTTTCCAGTTGTCTTGATAGCAAAAACTAACTCACCCTCTGTTATTCCCAACATTTCAGCAAACGCTTTAGCTTCTATAGTTACAGGCTTCATTTAATTAACTCTCATGCTGTCGGTTGTTTCTTTATCCGCTTCCTCGACAATGGTGTTCGTTCCTCGCGTTGCTGCGGTACGCCTCATCATTGTCTGCGGTGCGGTTGCGATGGTGAAGGAGCTGCCGGGCGTGAGTAAATCAATAAGGCGCTGGCCGCTGATAATCTCCATCCGATCACTGGCAAGGCTAACTGATTTTGAACCTGCGCCGGTTTTTCCGGTATGGCAAAACAGACCGCGACAATTATGACGTTTAAGCAACTTATCGAACTCCTGAACGTGCTGTAAAGCGATATGACCGCCATAGCGTTTGGCCTGGATGAGATAGCGATCCTTTCCAATGATTACCTGGCCGTCAATGCCTCCATCGCCGGTATAGCGCTTGTTTCTGATAGTTTTGAAGCCATGCGATTCAAACCCCTCCAGTAATAATTCTTCAAAGGTGAAAGGGTCTATCTTTCTGAGATACGCGATCTTGTAGCCGAACCCCGGTAGAGTCTGAATTTTTGCGAGTACACGCCGGGCCTGTTGCTGTTTGCGCTTGTGTCTGCGTTTTCTGCCGGTGACTTTCCACCAATACAGGACGGCCAGAAAACCGAATGAGACGGCCCATAATGCGATGAGGTTAGACGGGAAAAGAGAAAGTATGTCCATGCTACCTGTACCATAAAAAACGGGGCCGAAGCCCCGGATTTGCTGTTAGCGGCGGTGATAAACCTGCCATGAAACTTCTGCGGGCCTGTCGTTGACAATAACGCCATTGCTGGCGCAAATGCGGCCAGCAATGACCGCTCCCTGTGAATAGGGCTGGCCGTCAAGGTAGCAAACACCGATTGGGCGAGATTTCTGTACCTCGCGCTGAAGTGCCTTAGTATCGTTACGCTGTTGAATCTGTAGGTTATACATATCTGTTTTGAGCGTGTTCACTTGCTTGGTTAGCTGCTCAACCTGTGATTGACTGGCGCAACCTGTCAGCAAAAGAGCGGCGGTAAAGATCATGCTTTTAAGTTTCATGTTTAACCTTTCCTGATACGTCCAAACATTGAAATAACCCGGTTAACTGCGGCGGTGTTCTGCGCCGCTCCTGGACAACTCATAATAAATTCTTTGCGAGCATCGGCGGTATGGTTAGGAAGGAAGCCGTGTTTGTTTTTCTTCACAATGTTGAAGAAGTCAGCTATGGCACCAGAGCAATCACTATCGCCAACACTCCCAAACTCACCACCTGATTTTGCAGCCATGCAAGCTAATGTCTTACATGGATCTTTTGCAAGGCTGGCAGCCGAATAAGACGATGCCAGTATCACCACGGACGCAAGTATTATCTTCCGCATTGTTATTGCCCTTTTCTGGATAGGTAGGATTTAAGCCTTATCAGGCCACTCAGTAGCTTGTCATGCCCGATACGTATTACTACCAGGCCAACAAATAGTGCTGCGACGTGGATTGCGGATTGCGTATATTGCCAATCCTTCCTATATTCCACGACCAGAAACAGAAGCGCCGCGATGATGCCAATTATCGTAAATACCTTTAGGAGTTTTCCTAAAATAAAGATGAGATAGATAAGGATGTCGGCAACTAATAACCCTGAATGTATCAAAAGTAAACGTGCCGACCCTTTAATAACGGTGAGAAACTTTATTTTCTTTACCCACCAAAATTGGGAGGGGGTTATTCCGCTCCGCTGCTGCGCCTTATTACGACGCGCCCGGATCGCCTTAGCCCTTCTCTCCCTGTTTTTCCCGGTAGGAAAATCAATAACTTTACTCATCCGTCAACTCCTTATTCTGTTATCTCAAACTCCGAAAGCTCGCGGCCTTCAGCAAGATACTTTTTTAGCCAGTCAGGGCGCTTTCCCCTCCCAACCCATGTGTTGAATGGATTGGTGGGATCTCTGTAGCGCGGCTCCCCTTTGGGGCTTTTTTCTGACTGCAAGGGTACGAATATGATTTTTCGTCTAGGCACTGAAGTTTCGCGCTCCTGCTCTGTTTTGTGCTTCTTTTCATCTTGTCTTGACATGTTCTAATTTACCTTTACTATACTAGTTAATCATTGAAATTGCAATTTCAAGGAAAAAAGAGATGAAGCAGGTTGTTAGCCTTTTCCCACTGTTAATTGCTGGTCTTATGGGTGCCACGCCCGCAACTGCGGAGCTGTCTGCGCCAGTTATGGCGTTGGCGAAACGTTGTGCGCCAGAAGTACACCCATTAACTGTTGGTTATTTGGTTAGCCATGAATCGCGCAACAACCCATACGCGATAAACGTTAACGTTCCTGAAGGTACGAAATCACCGCTAGCTAAACAACCGCGATCACTTGATGAGGCTGTGAAAACGACCGAATGGTTAACGGCTCATGGTTATAACTTTGACGTAGGTTTAGGGCAAATCAACTCTGCGAATTTCTCAAAATTGAATGTTTCAGCCGCTGACCTGTTTAATGGCTGTAAAAATCTTGAAGCTGCACAAACGGTACTTAACTACTGCTACCAGCTCGCAACAAAGGAATATGCGCCGGGGCAGTCAGCTTTGAGACACGCATTGTCTTGCTATAATACGGGTTCATTAACCGCCGGATTTACAAACGGTTATGTTTCGAAGGTGGTTGCTCAAATAGGGCAATCAAAACCCGTAATCCCTGCTCTGAAAGCCGATGATGGTTCCACTGATATAGGAAGTGTTGATGCTGCTATTGATGCTGTGCCGGTAGATGCTGCTGTTGGTGAAGAAAAACCAAAAGATGCCGGTATGACTGATGCCTTTGGTGGCTCGGATAAAGACGCTTTTGGTGCATCTGACGGTGACGCTTTTCGGTAGAAGCAGGGAGTAACAGGAGTTCGCTCAATGCGCGTTTATCTCATCTTGTTGAAGCAGTTAGAGGAAGTTTTTAATCAAAAAAAAGTAATTCGTATCGCTATTCAACGGATGGATAAAAAGAAATGGATACCGCTTTTTGATGTGAGAAATAGCGAGGGGGGAGTAATTACGTGCTCCCTGCGAGTCCAGTCTGGAGAGGGGGTTAGAACGTGGGCCGATCTGAGGATACTGGCCGAAATGCTGAGAGACGATTTTGATGCAAAAGAAGTGGGGCTTTTCCTGGATGAGCCTGATTTTATTTTTCCTGATGATGGAGTGTTAGACAAAGATGAATACAGCGATTAAACGTTATTTCCCGGTGGCAATGTTCATGATGGTTGCTCTGTGTGTTCCTGAGCTGGCGCTTGCCGCCGGTGCAGATACCGGTGAATCCTCCATGAGTTCGGTTAACTCCTGGTTAATGACGTGGATTCCGGTTGCGGCCACCGTTCTGATTATCGTCAGTGCTATCGCATGGATCGCTCATATGCTCCCTGCGAGCTGGGCGGTTCGTATTGTTGTCGGTCTGATTGTCGTCGGTTCCGCGTCCTACCTGGTTGGCCTGTTTGGGCTGAGTTAAGAAGGTTTGCCGGGGGCTTCCCCCGGCCCGTATCTAACGGGAGGAAACGATGAATTTATCCGGTAAATATCCATTATTTAAAGGCGCTACGCGACTGCCGACATTTGCCGGTGTTCCGCGAACAGTGATTATTGCCACCTTCATATTTTGTGCGACGTTATTTATGACGATCCACCTTTGGGCCTTAGTTCTTTTTGGCTTGCTGTGGTTTATTGAATTTTGTATCAGCAAGCATGACGACCGTATGTTTCGCATTATATGGCTCGCTATCATGACGAAAGGGCTAAATATGATTAACTCCCCATTTACTAAGCTATGGGGCGGCTCTAGTTACTCACCTACCGATTATGGAGATAAAAAATAATGGCCGTAGCGGAAATGAAAAAGAGGGGGGTTAAAGATTACAGAAAAGAACCATCCTCTTTAAAATATATTCCTTACTCCTACCATGTAACACCTCATATTATCAGTACGGTAAATGGGGAGTACCTTTCTGTATTTAAAATTCGGGGGCGAACTCATGATTGCGCCTCTGATGCCGAACTTATTAAGTGGCATGCCGATTTAAATCAGCTTTTAAAGGGTATTGGTAGTGAACATATTAAGTTATGGACTCACTTACACCACCGCGAAATTAATAATTATCCTGACACGCATTACAATATGACGTTCCCGCGCATGGTGAATGAATACTATCGCGATCAGTTTGATGATACTCCTATGATGGTAAATGACCTCTACCTAACGGTTGTTTATAACCCGGTAGGGGATGCCGCTCAAAAAATGCTGGCAAAGTTTGATAAGCCATCGGCTGACGAGCTGCGCGAAATGCAAACTGATGCTATTGGTGCGTTGGAAGATGTTTGTGAGCAGGTCATGAACTCCCTGCGTCCTTATGGCATCGACCGTTTAGGCTACTACTTCCGCGACAAGCGCGGGAATGTCATTCCTGAGCAGAAAAAGGAAGATGCAGAAGAAGATGATGATGAGGACATTATCGATCTGCGTGAGGATTTACTGGCTGATGTGGAATATCAGGACATTCAGGAAGATAAAGAAGTCTTTAGTGGTGCTCAACACACCTATTCTAAAGCGCTTGAGTGGCTCTATTACCTGGTTAACGGCGAGTGGGCACCAGTGCCGGTTTGTCGTGGCCGAATCCGTGAATATTTAGCTACTACCCGCCCAATATCCTCATTTTGGGGTGATGGTATCGAGATCCGCGGTACTGACGAACGCCGCTACACGTCTGCCGTTGAAATCCGGGATTACGATTCAGATACAGAACCAGGTCAAATCAATATCCTGATGGAAGCACCGTTTGAGTTTGTATTAACTCAAACGTATTGCTGTATGTCCCAGCAAGCGGCAAGAACTTACCTTACTAACCAGCAAAAAGCGCTGCTGGAAACAGGCGATCCGTCCTTTACGCAGATAAACCAGATGAGTGACGCCGTTGATGGCGTGGTTTCACGTACCTTTATCATGGGCTGGCATCATTTGACGGTACACACCTTTGGCAAGTCTCTCAAAGAGGCCCGTTCAAACGCCGGTGTAGCCAGAAATATGCTGAACAATTGCGGCTTAATCGCCAGCCAGGTAGGGCTAGCTTCCGAAGCGGCCTATTATGCAAAGCTCCCGGCTAACCAACATTTATCGCCACGCCCTTGCCCGCTGAATAGCTGGAATTTTCTTTGTTTCTCTCCTTTCCATAATTTTATGTCCGGGAAAGCAAATAATAATCCGTGGGGGCCAGCTCTGACGTTGTTCAAGACTGTGGCAAATACGCCGCTGTATATGAACTTTCATGTAACGCCCGCAGATGAAATGTCTTTCGGTAAGCGCCCGCTGGCGCATACGTTAATGCTTGGCCGTTCGGGGGCCGGTAAAACGACGTTGCTTAATTTCCTGCTGACGCAATCAATGAAGTATAACCCGCGCATTTTTGCCTATGACCGTGATCAGGGCATGATGCCGCTGATTAAAGCGTTACACGGTCACTATACAGTTCTGAAAGAAGGTGTTGCGTCCGGGTGGGCACCTCTACAGATGCCAGGCACTAAAGTTAACATTGCGTTTTGTAAGCGCCTGATGCGTCTGTGCGCTGAAATTACCAAAGGCAGTGTGCTCGATGCTGATCAGGTGAATGACCTTAACCGCGCTGTTGACGCTTTGATGGATGAGAACTCCCTTATCCCTACGGATTTACGTACCGTGGATATGTTGATGCGTCAGATGCCTAACCCATATCAAACAGCGGGTAGCAAACAAACGCTGGCATCGTTGCTTGTTCCGTGGACTCGCGGCCATGAAAACGGGTGGTTGTTCGATAACGACGCGGATTCCCTCAATCTCGGTGAGTACGATATTTACGGTTTTGATCTGACTGATTTCATTGTTGCAGATAATGAAATACCTCCTGCAACACGTACACCGCTGCTGATGTATCTCAATTTCCGTGTGCGTCAGTCTATTGATGGCCGTCGCCGGGTTATTCAGATATTCGACGAGTTTCACCAGTACCTTGACGATCCCATTATGCGGGTGGAAGTGAAACGCGGCCTGAAAACAGACCGTAAGAAAGACGCGGTTTACGTATTCTCCACGCAAGAGCCAAACGATGCGCTGGATAGTGCCATTGGCAAAACCATCATGCAGCAGTGCGTGACTAAAATTCTTCTGGAAAACCCGGATGCGGATTATGAGGACTACGTAACCCGTCTCAAGCTGACACCGGCAGAGTTTGACGCGCTGTTGTCTATTCCTGAGAACTCCCGCCAGTTCCTTGTGAAACAAGGTAGTCAAAGTGCGATGGCGCAATTCAACCTGGCCCCGCGCGTTAAGACGCCTGAGAACTTCAGGAAGCTGGATAAGATACTTAGCATCCTGTCAGGGGAACCACAAAACGCCGAAACACTGGCGAAAATCATTGAGCAAATTGGGGATGATACCCCTGATAAATGGCTCGAATCCTACTTTAAATCTGTACTTGCAGCGTGAGGTAACGACATGAAAAAGAGACTTGTTAGCGTTTTTTTAGCTCTGGCTATTTCACCGGTTGCCGTTAATGCGCAACTGGTTGTTAACGATCCTACTAATCTGGCCCAGGCCGTTGAACAGGTTTCGTTAATGACGCAGCAAATTGAACAACTCAAATCTCAATTGCTGAGACAGGAGCAAACCCTTGCCTCGTTAACCGGCAACTCCGGCATTGGTAATTTGCTGAATGGCGACATTAGTAAGCTCAAAGGAAATTTACCGTCTGACTGGACGCAGGTTTACAGCGATGCCATGAACAGCAATTCCGGTATCACTTCATCGGCTCAATCCATGCTGAAGGAATTTCAGTCGCAGATTGACGGTATGAACCGTTCCGAAGCGATGAGTTTCATTAAGCAGAAACTGGCGGAAAAAGGGGCTTATGACCGCGTGATGGCGCAGACCGCTTATAACAATGAAATGGCAGAGCTGAACAACATTCAGGAGCTGACCAATCAAATTGACTCAACAACGGATATGAAACAAATCGCTGACCTTCAGGCGCGTATCCAGACCGCGCAAGGTGCTATTCAGGGGGAGCAAACGAAGCTGCAACTGATGGCAATGCTGCAAACCTCGCAAGACAAGATGTTGCAGGAACAAAAACAATACGCCCAGAAGCGCTTTGTACTCGGTGCTGATGGTGAAGATCTTTCCATGCCTAACGTAACGGAATAAACCATGAAAAAACTGATTTTACCTTTAGCTCTTTTCCTGCTGGCCGGTTGCGACTCTGAGCATCCTGTTTCCTGGTACAAGGAGCACGATAAAGAGCGTAAAGCAATGGTGGAAAAGTGCCGTGATGATGCGGCGCTCAAAGTGAAGCCAGATTGTCAGAACGCGATGGAGGCAGAGAAAGATTTAAAAGTGTTTGGCAAAAATGACGATGGCCTTTCATTGCCAAAAGTCACGCCCTGAACAGGGCGTAGGGGGAAAGCATGGCCTTTTCATTTACAACGGATCTTTTCAATTACATGGATACGGTCACAAAGGAATTTGTGGCCTCTAATCTTGGAATTGTTATATCCACCATTTCACCGGTAATCGGGTTAGCGTTGATTTGCAAACTAACCCTGGACGGGCTTTTTACATTAGCGCGTCCACATGGTGATCCGCTCTCATCGTTGATAAAAAAATTCATTGTGTGGTCGATGATAATCAGCTTTGCCAGTGCGGGCGGGCTGTATCAAACCCAACTGGCTGATGCGGCCATGAAGATCCCCGATGAGTTTTCCTCGGTGCTGGTTATTAACGGTTCGACTGGTGGCACTGAAGATGCAATGGGTAACAACATTGACAAGGCTATTCATGACGGGATGCAGGTTGCACGTACTGCATTTGATAACGCCGATATTTATAGCGGTTCCGGGTTGGCGTCTTTGTTCCTGGCTTGTGCCGTCATTATCTCCACGGTGCTGATCTGTGGTATCGGGGCCGGGCTGATATTGATGGCGAAGTTACTGCTGGCAATCACTGTGTGCTTTGGGCCTGTCTTTATTTTCTGCCTGTTATTCAAGCCGCTGCATGGCATGTTCAATAAATGGCTTGGCTCGTTGATTAACTATGGCTTGGTAACAATCCTGCTGTCGATGCTGTTTGGCTTGATGATTAAGTTCTATCAAAAGGCACTCGATGCCGTCACCGCTTCCGGGGCTGATACCAGCCTGTTAGGGCCGGTGTTCGCGTGTCTGCTGATAATGATTGTCTCTTACCTGATCCTTCAGCGAGTACCTGAAATTGCCGCTCGTTGGGGGGATGGTGTTTCTGCGGGCATTCAGGAGCTGGTTCCTAACAACGGTGGTGGTGGTAGCCGTGGGGGTGGCGCTCTCCGCGATGGTGGTCAAAAAGGCTCTGCGGGTGCCGGTGGCGGCTCTGGTGCTAAGACTGCGGCGGCTACCGCTGCCGGTGGCCCCGGCGCAGGTGCGGCCTCCGCTGCGACCTCTCAAATGCAGGGTTTCGCAAAGGGTTCACGGCGCTAAAAAACGATGTAGAAATAAATTTCTAATAAGTCATTGAAATTGTAATTTCGATGACTTATTATTTTTTTGTGACTGACTCAAAGGGAGTGACAAAGATGGTGCATTTCTTCAAATACACGGCAATGGCCCTTATCGGGTTGATGTTAGCCGCATGTTCCAGTAGCCCGAAGCCGCCGCCAGAACCCAACATGAGAAAGCTGGTTGATGTTAACAAGACGTATCCCGCAGAGCTGTATCGTGCAGATGCCGCTAATAACGGAGAGTGACAATGTTTAAGAAAAACAAAAATCAGGCAATATCGCGGGATGAGCTGAATAAGTACCATGAGGAAACTCAAGGGCTTGAGCGCGATATGGTTAATGAGATCCTTAACTCACGTTCACGCGCCTGGAAGATTGCCACGGCCTTTTTCGTCTTTGCAGTTGTGAGCATGGTTACTGCGGTCGGAGTAATTATCCGTTTTGCGCAGCCGTTACCGGCATACCTCACAACGATTAACAAAGACACTGGCGAAGTATCGCAGGTAAAAATTACCCGCGATGAGGCCACTTATGGCGATGTGATAGACCAATACTGGATCTCACAATTTGTTATTCACCGCGAGTCCTACGACTACAACAGCATTCAGGTTGATTATGACGCAATGAGCCTGATGGCTGCCGGTGATGTAGCAGATGAATATCTTTCCATGTTCAAAGGCGCTAACCGCATTGATAAGCGGTTGGGCGACACGGAAAGGACGACCGTTCATATCAACTCTGTCATAACCGACCGCGAACACGGCGTTGCCACCGTTCGCTTCACCACGCAGCAGCGCATTCGCCAGCGTCCAAACCCTGAGCCTCCGCGCTACTGGATTGCCACGATTGCATATGAGTACAAAGCGTTACCAATGACCGCGCAGCAGCGCTATATCAATCCGCTTGGCTTCCGTGTAACGAGTTACCGTAAGAACGCTGAGAACGTTGGCGCTGTGGGGGGCTGATCATGAAAAAACAATTAATTGCCGGTTTAATTCTGGTCAGTCTTGGCCTTTCTGGTCAGGCGCTGGCGCTGGAAGTGGGGAAAGGTAGCCCATATGACTACCGGATTAAATCTGTGGTGTATAACCCGGTTGATGTGGTGCGCATTGATTCCGTTGCCGGTGTTGCCACTCATATAGTGGTTGCGCCTGATGAAAGCTATGTGACACATGCTTTTGGTGACAGCAATAGTTATGCGTTTACCCATGTAGAAAATAACATGTTCATCAAACCGAAGGGGGAAGTACCCAGCGACACCAACCTTGTGCTGGTCACAAATAAGCGCACTTATAACATCGTGCTGCACTATGTAGGTGACTACACCACGACAGACGCCCAGGGTAATGTTAAAGCCAACTTTATCAAAACCCCGTGGAGCATGAAAAATGCCACTCTCCAGCTTACTTATCTCTATCCGTTTGAGGATATGAAAAAAGCAAATAAAACGCTGGAAAGCAACCGCGTGAAAAAGGCGTTAAAAGACCTTCAGAATGGGCCTTACAACCTGCTTTATAAAATGTCCGATGAGGATGAATCTCGGTCTTTGGCCCCGGTAAACGTCTGGGATAATTTCCGTTTCACCTATTTTAAATTCCCGGCAAACGCAGATTTACCCGTTGTGTTCTATATCGGCGCTGATGGCAAAGAGCATACCCCTAATCAGCACCCTGCCGGTGAATATAACAACGTTGTTGTTGCTGAAACGGTAGCTAAAGAATGGCGTGTTCGTTACGGGAATAAAGTCGTCGGCGTCCTGAATATGAATTACAACCCAAATCTTGGGGCGATCAATACCGGCACTACGTCACCAGACGTTAAGCGCGTAAAAAAAGATGAGGGGGATAAGTCATGAGCAAAGACAGAGAGGAAAACTTAGATTACCTCGATGAAGAAGATACCGGCATCGAGGATGAGCGCCAGGGCTTTAGTGGCTCACCTAAAAAGCGTATTGCCGGTGCGCGGGCCTTTGTCGGTCTGATGGTGCTGATAGGTACGGCAATGGTGGGATGGTTCGTCTATAACCAGATGCACGTTAAGAAGCTGGCCGACGATCCCAAAAAGGACAAAGAGCAGGTTATGACCAGCTCATTACCGCGCCAGTCTTTCGATGATGTGCCGCCGACTATCGACAACACGCCGAAAAATGATGTGGTTCCGCCGTTGCAGACGTCGCAGCAGCAGCCGCAGCAACAGGTTGCCCGGCAATCTTTGAATAACCAGAAAAAGGAACTGACACCGGAAGAAAAAATAATGCGCGCCCGGTTAGGTGTGTCTTTCAACGGTGTAGATCCTGAAAAACAGGCCACGACAGCGAAAGACCAGGAGCGCCGGGCCGGTCAGGACAATACAGAAACCAGCTCAAGCAGCCAGGCACTGGCTAGCCGTATGAAACCGGCGCGTATGGCCGTCGCCCAGGCATCTGTAATGCCACATCCCAATCTGACAATTGCGCAAGGCACTATGATCCCTTGCGGTACAAATACCGAACTGGATACCACTGTTCCGGGCCAGGTTAAATGTACCGTTAGCCGTGATGTGTACTCTGCCGATGGTACTGTGAAACTGATTGATAAAGGGGCTGTAGTAACGGGTGAGCAGAATAGCGGTATCCAGAACGGCCAGAATCGTGTGTTTGTCCTCTGGTCACGCTTGCGTAACCCGGATCAGACGCTTGTTAACCTCGACAGCAGCGGCACTAACTCTTTAGGTAGTGCGGGCATTCCCGGCCAGGTTAATTCTCACTTTTGGGAACGCATGGGCGATGCAATCTTTTTCTCTGTGCTGACTGATGGGATGAAAGCCGGTATCGCGTCGATAAACAACAACAGCTCTGATGTGACGTTTAACACAACGGAAAACAGTACCGACCAGCTTGCTACGGAGGCATTACGGGCGAAAATCAATATCCCGCCAACACTCTATGCCGCCCAGGGCGATGCTGTATCCATCTACGTAGCCCGCGATCTCGATTTCAGCACTGTTTATGGGTTAGAAATGAATGAGTGATTTAATCAGCAATATTGAAGATATTCGCCAGCGCCCCCGCCGTGAGCAGGGCGTATGGCTGACGCTCGAACCACTTCTGATGTACCTGAACGATCCCGATGTGTGGGAGTTGAGAATCAACAAGTATCAGCAGGTTGTTTGTGAAACATCGAAAGGCCGTGTTTTCCATGAAAATGAGAAAATCACCGCTGAGTATATCTCCCGATTAACCGATACGCTGTGTGGCTTCAACGGTCTGCCGAAAGAGTCCGTTAATAACGTTCTTCTGCCGGACGGCTCAAGGGGGATTATCTGCTTACCCCCTGCCGTACTGGAGGGTACGGTAGCAATCGCGTTTCGTAAGCATTTACCGGTTGATAAGTCTCTCGAACAACTCCGCGATGAGGGCCGTTTTACTGGCTGGAAACGAAAGATTCAGGGTGAAGTGGCCCTACTGCCATTCGAGCAAGAATTACTGGAATTGCTTGATAAAGACGACCTTGTTTCGTTTTTCAAAATAGCGGTACGCAATAAGCTGAATATCGTTGTATCGGGGTCTACAGGTTCGGGAAAGTCAACGTTTACCCGTTCTCTGCTTCGTGAAGTGCCTTATACAGAGCGTATTGTGGTTTCTGAGGACGTTCACGAAATTGGGTCTGAGCTACATCATGAAATGGTTTATATGCTGTACGGCGATCAGGAGGGCCGCCTGGCCCCGGCGGTCAGTCTGAAAGCGTGTATGCGTCTTTCTCCCGACCGTATCATGATGACAGAGCTTAGGGATGATGCGGCATGGGATTACATTAACTCGCTTAATACCGGGCATCCTGGCGGGATCACATCCACTCATGCCGACGATGCAAAATCGACTTTCAGCCGCATTGCACTACTTATCAAGCAAACCGGCGTCGGCCAGACGCTGGATTATGACGTAATTATGAAAACGCTGTACACCACGATAGATATTGTTGTGTACATGGAACACCGCCAGATTGTTGAGGTTCTTTATGATCCAGCGTTTAAAAAAGCGCAACTTTCTCTTTAAAGCGGCACTGGTTGCCGCCGTACTTTACGGGGCTGCGGCCCCGTCTGTTTATGCTGCATCGGCGCAAGTAGGTTTTTCGCCAGAAGGGACGGCGCAGGAGCTTGTTATCAACGTTATCGGTTCGGCAAAAGAGAACATCAGAATGATGGCCTACAGCTTTACCGCCCCCGATATTATGAAAGCGCTGATTGCGGCTAAACGCCGGGGCGTGGATGTGAAAATCGTCATTGATGAGAATGGTAATACTGGCCGGGCGAGCCGTGCGGCAATGAATCTGGTTACAAGCGCCGGTATTCCTCTGCGGGTTAACGGTAATTACAAAATCCAGCATGACAAAGTGATCATAGTTGATGGTCGCCATGTGGAAACCGGTAGTTTTAACTACACGGCCAGCGCCGAAAAATATAACTCTGAAAACGCTATTGTGATGTGGGATGCGCCGGAACTGGCCGCGCAGTATCAGAAGCACTGGCAATCTCGCTGGGATCAGGGCCGGGATTTTACCCCGTCTTATTGAATGGAGGGCGCTATGCTCGATATGCGGTTAGGAAACGACAAAGATATTCCTTTTATCATGAATCTGGTGCGCGAGGGCATTACATCTGGCGCATTTTTCTATGCTAATGGTGATGGCCTGGAAACGGTCAAATCTGAGCTACAAGCTGTCACTCAAAAATACAGCGCTAATATCCCCGTTGCGGATTATCTCTTTATCTTTGATGAGCAATTAACACGTAAACCGGTAGGGTTTGCGCTGTTAACCGGACGCAATAACTTTGCTGGCCTTGCGTCTCATCTTGAGATCCGCATGTTCGCTGTTTCAGCCGATAAGCAGGGTAAAGGCATTGGTAAGAGTATGCTCAACTCCATTATTGAAGCCACCCCCGGCCACCGGCTGGAAGCGTCCTGTTTGCCTCCATCAACTAAAATGATGGGATTGCTGGCCGGAAGTGGGTTTACTATCATCAATGAAACGCAAGGCGGTAAAAAAACGTACCGATTGGAGGGTTAACCATGACAGCAGCCGATAGATTCAATGATGCTATTTTGACACTTTCACTTTGTGTGTTTGTCGGTGTGGTGGTCGTGGGGCTTTGCTTCTTGGCTGTTCACAAACTTAAAAGCCGCTAACTACTCCGGTACGCAAATTACCACAAAGGGCATCAAATTATTTGAATGCCCTTTTTTTATTTCCCCCTCCGTTAAGATGCTGTTTTTATTGATTTAGCTGGTTGGGCGCCCGCGTTGGCCATCAGCTGCCGGCGACGAACAAAAGGTGGCAGTCATTCAAGCTGCCTGAAAAAGATTGTACGGGTTAGACGCAATATAAATACAGGAAAACCCAGGACAAAACCGGCTCCCAATAATCCAGGGTGCGTTGTGCCGGTACTGTCCGGGGGTGTCACTTAGAGCGGGTTAAATGCTCTGTCGTCGTTATTTTTTTCATGGCCCTTGCCTTTACGCCGGGAATTATCTTTCTCCGGTGTTGGCTCTGCTTTGTCGCGGCCTTTTTCGCGGGAATCATGTTGCTGCTCTTTGGCGTAGCGTTTGAGTTGTTCCAGCTCAAGCGCTGCGGTTTTGAACCCTTCACGGCTGGCCGCTTTATCCAGCTTTTTCTCATCGTCGGTATAAATGACGGCTTCGTGTTTAGCGCGGGTGACAGCTACGTAATAAACATCTTTGGCCGTTGTGAGTGATCGGGTATCCATATTGATAAAAACTTTATCGCAGGTCAGCCCCTGAGCGCTATGTACGGTCGAGGCGTATGCCAGCCCTAAGTACATAGGCTTGCTGGCATCAATTTTTACCAGACGCCCTTTTTCGTTCTCCAGTAATACCTCACCACTCTGGACGCCCTTAACTTTAAAACGGTCGCCGTTCGCTAAATCAAGGTGTGCATCGTTACGGGTGATCCTTACCTGGTCGCCCACGGCCAGCTCCGTTTTTTCTACTGAGTACACGGATAACTTTGAAAATCGCGCCGGTGAAAATGCGATAGTGTCGCCGCTGCTGTCGCTTACCGTTAGTTTATTGCCGGGGCCGGTATCGAGAACGGTATAAACGCCCCCACGCTTCAACCCGTTACTGTAATCCCGCTCCGGGATGATTACGGCTCCTTTCTCATAATACTTGCTGTGCTGGCGCTGGGCCTGAGTGGTATCAAGGCGATTCAGTAGCTGGTAATTCAAGCCCTGCCCTTTCAGCCCCAGCTCGGCCTGAATGTACTCATTGATTTTTTTCCGGCTGTCGTTCGTGCCGGTGATAATCAGGGAGTTTGCCCGCTCTGTTGGTGCCATTGCCACATAATCCCCGACAATCCGGCGATAGCGTTGATCATGGTTTTTTTCTTCAACGATACTGGTTACGTGCGCCAGCGATGCCTTTATTTTTCCTTCCGCTGCATTCAGCGCCGCTTTCAACAATTCCGGGTCTTTCTGGCGCTGAATATCTTTCATATAGGCTGTTTCCATACCGGCTTTGATAAGCTGCTCGAAAGGTTTACCCGCTTCAACGGCTTTGGTCTGTTTTGTATCGCCCAGGAATACCGCTCGTGCGCCCGCATCCCGGATCACGCGCATAGTTTCCTCCATCTGACGGGCCGGGATTACCCCGGCTTCGTCAATAAAGACGACTGATCCGGGGCCAATTTTTTTATCAGACGCCCGGAGGAAAGACTGGAGTGTACGAGACTCCAGCCCTTCAGCCTGTAGCGCTTTTACCTGGCTACCATAGGGGGCAAGACTGGTGACGTGTACGCCCTGCTCTTTGAGAAAATCCGCTGCCGATTTGGTCATATAACTTTTGCCAGTACCGGCAAACCCATGTACAGAAATAAACTGGTTAGAGGTGTGGATAATCCCCATGACCGCTTTTAACTGTTCGGGTTTCAGTGTCCTGCTGGCTAACCAACCTTCGCTAAACTCGCGGGTGTATGGCGCCTGGATTTTCCCGCGCCCTTCCCTCTCCAGTTTCAGGATATTGCGCTCTCGTTGTTGGGCTAACTGCGTGGTATAGCGTGGTTTTTGCTGTACCAATCGCCCGTTTGTGATGCCCTTATCTACAAGTTTTCTGGCTTCATCTTTATTACGGCCAGCTTTCACCAGTTCCGTTACCCATTGTTCGCGTGTCATGGCAACGTTCTGTTGTTTTTTATTGGTTGTGGCCGCTGCGTATCGGGGTTCTTCTTTGATGAGGTTGCCGGAGGAAATGGCCCGCTCTCTCGCTGCCCGTATATCATTGACGGTTAAACGGCCATAGCCATGCTTCATTGCTACATCCATCAGCTCCCGCTCGGTGATCACGGACTGACGTTCGGTGAGCGAACGGATAGCAAAGGTCATGACCTTGTCAGCCTGATACTCAATCGGCTTTTCCAGCTCTGGTTGCTTATTACGTGCTATGTCGTCTTTGGCTGCGCCTTTCCATTCACGACTATCAAAATCAATCTGAAGCTCTTTAGCGCGAGTTTTCCAGCCCTCATAGAGAACATCGCGATCCACTTCGCTTTTGCTTTTGCGGGTTTTAAGTGCGGCCGCATTTTTTTGCTCATGGCTGGCTGTTTCGCGGGTCAATCCCGCTTTTGCTAACTCATCTTCAATTTGCTGGCTGCGCTGGCTGAAGTGTGCTGTTTGTTCGTGGGCGAAGTGTGCTAAATCAAATGTGCCGTTGCGGTCATAACGCAGGTTGTAACCGGCCAGCTCCAGATCTCTTGCCAGCTCGGATTTATAGACGTTACCCAATAAAGTAAGCGAGTTAACAATGCCGTCATTAGTGAGTGAACGCCATTTACCATCACTGGTTTTGGTGAGGTTCATTACAAACGCATGGGTATGTAATTCAGGATCTAACTCACGAGAAGTTTCATGTCTGAATTTCGCAACAATCAGCTTATTGGTGTTTTCAACGTGCGTTTTTTTGTTGACGGTAAAGCGGCCTAACGCCAACCGTTCCGCTTCCTCAATAGCTTTTGCCACGGCCCGATCATGCGCTTCGATTATACGTTTATCACCACCGACCAGCGCCTGAAGCGTAACGCCTTTGGGCGCGGAAAACGTGAGGTCATAACCTAACCGTTCTTTGCTTTCGCTGTTGGCCGTCTTACGCATCACGGAAATATCATCCGTAATTTTACCATCGAGCAACTTTGCAAATCGTTGTTGCTCAACCTCTCCGGTTAGGCCCAATTCCTCCGCGCCAGCGCCTTGCCACTGCATCGCGTTGCCGTCTTTTGCATAATAATCGTCTGCGCCATCAGAGTAGTAATCGACAACCTTATCCACTCGCTGACGGGTAATAGTCGTAATATTCAGCATGTTTACATTCCTGCAAATGCGGTGCTTTCACGTAAGACAACGCCCGGTACGGGGTTAGAACGAGTGTATTTAACGTGATGAGTCTCAAATTTTGCCACTGGCAGACTTCCCGGAAACGCTATGTAGCCGGTCAAATCATCCAGCGTAGCGATTTCGGTTGGCGTTACTGCCCGTTCGCGCTTGTGATCTTCATTGGTATTTTTTGTTCCCAACTGACCAAAGCGGCGGCTAATTCCTGTTTTCTCTCTTTCACCTTCAATCTCACCCAATGATTTAGAGACAAATTCCAGTGTTCTTTCACCCAGGCGACCGGCGGCCATAACAACGGATGTACGATGGTTAGATAAAAGGGTTTCGGCTACATCGCTGCCATAGATGCTGATAACCTGTGAATACGATTGATAGCCGGTGACAACTCTAAGCCCTTTTTTGCGGCCTTTAGTTAACGCATCACGCAATGAAGGTAAGTAATCAAGGGATTCCAGTTCATCTATAAATGTCCAGATTTTCCGGGTATGGCTTGAACTCATCCCTAACACAATAGAGAAAATGCTATCTGTCCAGCATGAAATAAGTGATTTCAGTGCTTCACGCATTTCATCAGTCCAGGTGATATATAAATTCCCACCGTTTGGATCGTCTAGCCATTCACGAATTGAAAAATCTCCTGTCGGCATTTTCAGGTGCGCGGCAAGTTTATTACTAAGCACAAAGCGAGCGCTACCCACGGCCCGACCGCTACCGGCAAATAAAGCCTGCGCTTTAGTTCCTCTGACATATCCTTCAAGTTCTTCTAATGGTACTTCGTTTGTCCAATAGAATACTTCTTCCATTGTTGGATTTCGGCTTGTGTTAAATACCTTCCGCGCTACCTCGGTAAACAAAAGGCGACCGTATCCATTCCATTCTTCTGTTTGTGAATCTTTCGCTGTAGGTACGATAGACACACCGAACCGCTCAAAGTCAAAATCACTTTTAATTTCATTAAAAAATACCCACCCCTCCGTTCTGGCATCGTAGGGATTTAAAATCTTATCGCCTTTCTTATAAAAGCGAGAAAGAAAATCACCGTCTGGATCTAGTATTATCATGCGGTCTTTCTTTGAAGCTACGCGCTCCATCTTGCCGCGCATTAAACAACATTTCATCATTTCAGCAAATATTGTTGACTTACCAACGCCTGTAGCACCGGCTATAGAAATATGCGTAGCCTCTGCTTTAGTAGGAATTGGAATATCAGCAATCGTTATTTGCGGCTCCCTTTCTTTGGTTAATGAGGCTAAAGCTCGTTTTGAAACAAGCCGTGTGCCACGGTATATTTTCTTAAATGGTGCGCCTTTGAATATCTGGTGGTTAAATTTAAAAAAGATGACAAGCCCTATAATGGCAACTATCTCACCGGCTAATAAAGCGCCCCATAACGGCCATAAATCAAAGGTCTGTTGAATAAGCAAAACCAGACGTTCACGCGCATCTTTTGGCGTAAATCCATACAATGATTTTGCAGCAATAAACCACGTAACTAGAGGGGTAAACAGCAATGCTCCCAGGCAAATTTTACCCTTATCCGCTTCATTCATGACTCTGTTCCTCTCTTTCCTGGGCCAGTTCTGCTGACCACGGCTCCAGCCCTAAGCGCCGAATTTCACCACCGGCTACTTTCTGCGCATCTGCTTTACTCACCTGGCGAAGTATCAATAACACCTCGATCAACATAGCCTCGATGTACCGATCTCGCCCGGCTGCTTGATGCTCTGAAACAGGACGTTCCAGAAGTTTATCAAGCCGGGAGATCACTTCGCTGGCACTCTCTTTTTGTCCAAAAAGCTGTTGCTTGATGTAGTCCGATACGTTGCCCTCCGAACGAAATTCAAGGTCGATTTTTTGCGCTTCGGTCACTCTTAAACTGATTGTTGGCATGGGTTTCCTTGATGTAATACCGATGTAATACAGTTAAATCTAGCATATATGCGGCTTAGACACACATATGTAATACGTAGTGTATTACATATGAAAACACAAATTAGAATAATTTGTTTTGTTTTCAAGCATTTACGATGAAAATCGTAATTGCGTATGGTGTATAGCCATTAAGGGATACCATAACACGCCTTTTTTAAGGGAGAAACAGCTCTTACACACGCATAAAACGCTCAAAAAGCGTTCACATTCACCACTTTCATGCTTGCATGAAAGTTTTCTACACCGATACTACTGAATTACTACTAAAATACTACAAACTGAAATAGCCATTACTACAGATATACTACTGATATACTACAAAAATGAGCGGTATCGACAAGCGTTACTACTGAATTACTACAGGAATACTACTGAAATACTACAAAAACCGATTGACAGCTAAAACAGGCTGCCATATAGTGAAATTCGACAAGCGGGGGTGGTATGAAAAAAGACCTTTTACTGGAACCTCGCAATCTCGCTGCGGCTGTAAGAGCGCGTCTTGATGAGATTGAAGGTTTGTTAGACAAGGGTATTAGTAGGCAAGAAATTGCTCAACTTCTTGATAGTGAATACAGCTTTTCTGTGACTGTGAAAGCGTTAGATATGGCCTTGTACCGGGCAAGATTGAAACGCAAAAAAGGTGGATTGCACAATCCAGAAAGTACGGTAAATACTGGATTGCACAATCCAAAAGAGCAGGAGAAAGCGGAACCGGTGGAAACTGGATTGCACAATCCAGAACCAGAAAAACTAGTTGAGGATATGGGCGGGAACAAAGAATTTTTATCCGATACCGATTTTAAAAAAATTGGTGATGAGGCAAAGAAAGTCGCAACCTCATTCAAAGGTAGCGTAGGTAATAAGAAAGGTTTCTAAAGGAGCTTACAGATGAAAATTGCAGTAATGAATTACAGTGGCAGCGTCGGCAAAACCATTATTTCGTCATACCTGCTGTATCCTCGCATGGCTGGCGCTAAATTCTTTGCCATCGAGACAATCAATATGTCGGCTGCGGATTTGGGTGTTGATGAAGTGATGAGCTTAACCGGCGATAACTTTGGTCAACTCGTTGAAGAAATCGTATTTGAAGATAATGCCATCGTGGATATTGGCGCGTCGAACGTTGAGCGGTTTCTTTCTACCATGACAAAATATGAGGGTGCAATTGACGAATTTGATAAATATCTGATTCCTGTCACCCCGGATGATAAAGCATGGCAGGAAAGTATTAAGACCGCCCTCGCGTTAAGTGCCGCTGGCGTTCCTAAATCTAAAATTGTTCTTCTGCCTAACCGCATTAAATCGACTCCGCAGGAGGATATTGCTTCGGTATATGAATGGGCGAAAGATTCTAAAAAAGCCTCTATTCATAAAGATGCCGCCGTTTTTGAAAGTGAAATTTATGAATACCTCGCGTATCACAAAATTTCGTTTGAAGAACTGCTGGCAGAAGATCCAGAAACCTTTAAAGCAAAAGCTAAAACTTGCACCGATGCCGATGAACGTGCGGCGGCTGCGCGTCGTTATCGCTGGATGAAATTAGCATTACCGGTTAAACGTAATCTTGATCGCACCTTTGAAATATTAACGGCTGAATAATATGGAAAAGCAACCTGATAAATTAGATGTCCTGATGGACTGGTTTTTAGGCGATGCTAAAGAAATCACCTCAAAACTGGAAAGTGTAAGTGTAAGCGTTACCGAAGCAATAGAACGGCTGGATAAAGCCTCCGACGCGATAGCAAAATCATCGGAGACTGCGAAAACAGAAGTGATCGCAAGCCAGCGCGAGCTGGTCAACACTCTGAAGAAGGAGCAGAAGGTTAGCGAACAATTTTTTGAACGTCTGGCCGGGGCGCATACAGGGTTTTCGAAAGCGCTTATCAGGCAGATACTGATTATCACGGTTGTCTGTTCCTTTGTTGGTGGAGCGCTCGGCGCGGCGGCTATAACGTTCCTGCTGCACTGATAAAAAGCCTGACCGGAAGCGGCCCCATGCGGGCCGCTTTTTTTTGCCTGGATTGCGTTAGGGATTGACGCCCGAAGGGTCGAGACAGCTTGCCTGGCTCGATGCGCAGCACGAAAGCCCGCCCGCAGGGAACGCCCAAAATAAAAGTGGATTGCACAATCCATAAGCAATAAAATGGATTGCACAATCCAGAAATTAATTTATGAGGCCGCTATGATCATCCCTACCCAGGAAACTTACGACGAGCTTCAACGCGCATACGAATTTTTCAATCAGCGGCTGTTTGATAGTACGCTGCCGCCCTGCCTAATCACCCTTCAGCGCGAAAAACGAACGTTTGGCTATTTCTCAAATGCCCGTTTTGTTGGCCGCACAACCGGCCAAATCGTTGATGAAATCGCCATGAATCCGGTCTATTTCTCGATCCGCACGATACGCGACACACTTTCCACGCTTGTGCATGAAATGGTTCACCAGTACCAACAACACACCGGCCAACCGGGACGCCGTGGATACCACAATAAAGAGTGGGCGGCGATGATGGAGCGCATCGGCCTGATACCATCCGACACCGGCCAGCCCGGAGGAAAGCGCGTCGGTGAGTCGATGAGCCACTACATCGAGGACGGCGGCCCGTTTGATACAGCCTGCAAGGAGTTGCTAACCACGGAGTTTAAACTGAGCTGGCTGGACAGGTTCCCACCGCACAAACCAACGCCACCAACGCCAACCGGCGCAGACGGCAAAGGTTATGTTGATGATGGCGATGATGATGATGAGGGTTACAGCGACAATGGCGAGCTGGATGATGAGATCACGCAAGCCCTTTCCCTGGTAAACCCGCCACCGGATACGCCGGTTAATAAATCAAACCGGACAAAATACACCTGCCCGAAATGCCATACCAACGTTTGGGGGAAACCGGGCCTAATTCTGTACTGTGGCGGCGAACACTGCGGAAAGGCAGAATACCAGGCAGCCTAACCAAAAAAAACCGCCGGATTGAGGCGGTTTTTTTTAGTTTTTTACATTCTCGAATTACGCTCGCAAAACTCAATGCGCTGTTGCAGATACAGCCTTTCGCGGCGCTGGCGCATAGTTCTGGCTTTTGGACTAACGGCCATCGCCTGGGTGTAGAGTTGCGCGGCGGTTTTCCAGTCGCGCAATTCCTCTGCCTGTCGTGCTTGTTCCATCAAAGATAGATACATCGCGTTGCTCCTTCGCATAAAAAAGCGGTTGCCGCCGCTGTGAGAGTTACCCGCGCCAACGGCGCGGGTGAATGATTATCGGGCTGTAGCGGCGATAGCATCCATTTCAGCTTTCAGCTTGCGTGGCGTTACCGGAATCGGGGAGGATTTCATCTGGTAAGCGGCTACCAACTCACGATCACCTTCCTGAAAAACCGCCTTGCCGTTACGGTTGCCAATGAATTTTTTCATAACTTTACTCCTTCGCATACGGTCAGCACCATTGCTAACCGATAAATAAAGTATACTTTTTGCGGCCTGATAAGTCAATATTTAGTATCATAATATGATACTAAAATAAGACATAAATAGAGGGTAAAAAACAGCGCGGTATTGCCGCGCCGTTCAAGGTTATCGAGCCTGGTACTGGTCAACCTGCTTTTTGAACTGCTTAAAATGGTCAGCTTCGACGAGCGCAATATGGTGAAAATCTTTCGTACCGCCAGATAGACAGTAAGAATATTTATACTTCATTTGTTCCGGGTATTTCTTACGAAACCGGATCAAATCATCCATGCCCTCAAATTCATACACTTCATATTCATCGGAAACCGCGCCTTTTAGCTTCTCGGCCATCAAAATGATGTTTCCCATAATTGCCCCCGTATCACGGTTAAAAACCGCCCCGCAGGGCGGTTTAGTTAGTGGTTAGTGGTTAGCCGTCTTAGCTTTACGCTGATAGAGCCAGAGAGATAAAGCGCAATCAGCCACAAATACCGCACCGAACGCCGTTACCGCGATAAACATAGGCATAAACGGGTGTGGGTTATTGAGATTGACCAACACGGCATATACAGCGGCCAGCGTGACGATACAGGAGCAAAACAGACACATCTGTACAAGCTCTTTGTAACCATCGCGCACAAGTCGCCAGGGCAGATACAACGCGCCAGCTACGGCAAGGATTAAAACAAAAAGGGTCGTATTCATACATTTTCCTTCGCAGATTACCCGGAGCGGTTGCCGCCGCTGGTTCCGGGTCGGTCAGCACCATTGCTAACCGTAAATAAAGTATAGATTTTTCCCCCTCAAAAGTCAACTTTAAGTATCATTATATAGTACGATAAATTTACTTAAATTTAGCGCCGATGCCGACAAATAAAAGGCAACTGCGCCGATCTCAACCTGGGCGACGTGGTCAAATTGCCGGGCCTTGCGGGATCAAACCGGGAGACGCGCCCACCCCCTCCCTGCAAAGCCGGTTTTAGCGGGCTGTCACACGATGCCGCTGCCGGAACAGTGGCCCGTCACAACGGCCCGGTTGAGCGGGCGGGCTGGCGCGTAGCGACGGGCCGGGCGCGATTTATCCGGGTGTTGGGGGGATGGCCGCAGCGCGGCCAGCGCCCCTACAGGCACGTTAGCGCCGGTGCCGCTGGCAGAGGATGGCGAAGCCACCCCGGAGGGGCGGGGCCGCCGTAGGCGGGGCAAGTCCGGCGCAGGGCGTGGGGGCCAAGCGGAGCGCGGAGGGCGAAGCCCGGAGGCGTTAGGGATTGAAGCCCGAAGGGGCGAGACAGCTTGCCTGGCTCGATGCGCAGCACGAAAGCCCGCCCCGCAGGGAACGCCATAAGTGATTTTTTTCAGTTAGTTTTTAAATCCGTACTCACATTCGCCTTTATAAAAATAAAAGGGATGCCAGCGGTTTTTAAGTTTTTTTCGGTCTGTTGTCAGGTGTTCAATCATATAGCAGGAATCATCTGGATCAGTGCTTAAACGAACATAACCTATATGCTCATAAGAAATTTTATCATTGATAAAGTGCTTATAATAAACCGGATATTCCGCCACTACATCAGGATGATTTACCCCCATAGTTTCATCGCAAAAATCTAGCAGCACTGTTTCCAATTCGGAATAAGATTCATGACCACGAATTTCAAAAATCATCTTATCCAATGTATTTTCAAATCTAATTTTTGCCATGTCGATAACTCCTGTTATTTTTTATTCTGATACGGTTTAGCCATTTCTTTTACCTGCTTCGCCAGCTCTGGCGGCAACCAGACTTGTACAAATTCTAACTGCTCATCTTCCGGGATAACCTCGTTAAAAATTGCAGTAACGCGCCTGATAGCCGCATTGACCGTTTGCTTTGACCGGTCAAACTCTGACGCCACATCTACTTGTTTACGGCCATCAACCAGTACGGCATAAGCCATATCGATCGTTACCTGGCTGCATGTACGCAATGCCGGTGCGATGCGCTGCCATTCTTCAGGGGAAATGCGTTCTACTGCCATTTTTTACCTCATTACGGCCCGAAAACGGGCCGATTTAATCAATAATTACAGAAGGTTAACTCTAAAACGGAATATCATCATCAAAAGGAGGCGGCTCATTTCCTGCCGCTGGCGCTGGCGCTGCGCCGGTGTTCTGTGGCTGGCCGCTGAACTGCTGGCCGCCTTGCGGCTGCTGCGACTGGCCCCATTCATTATTACCTGGCTGAGAGCCGTTTTGCTGGCGACCGCCTAACATTTGCATAGTGCCGCCAACGTTAACGACAACCTCTGTAGTGTACTTGTCCACGCCAGCTTGATCTGTCCATTTACGTGTTCTGAGCTGGCCCTCAATGTACACCTGCGAACCCTTGCGCAGATATTCCCCGGCGACCTCTGCCAGCTTGCCGAATAATACAACGCGATGCCATTCCGTTTGTTCTTTCATTTCGCCGGTCTGCTTGTCGCGCCAGCTTTCTGACGTGGCTAGCGTAATGTTGGCAACCGCGCCGCCGTTCGGCATATAACGCACTTCAGGATCTTGGCCTAAATTGCCGACCAGAATTACTTTATTAACACCTCTTGAAGCCATGATAATCACCTTTTTCGGGTTGATAAAAGCCCCGCCGGTAAGCGGGGCATTTGCCATTAAGCGGCTTTAATTTCATTCATGCGCTCGCTGAGAATCCATAAAGCGCGGTTTAAAGACGTATCTTTATCCATACCAGTTACGGCGCGGGTACGGGTTGATTTCCCCTGTTTGGTTCTGGCGCTCAAACCACCACGGATAATGTTTTCCTGTACGCGGTTAAACGTTGTCCATAAATCATCTTTGCGATCTTCAAAACGGCGCGCCTCAAGGAGCTGGCTAGCGGCGATTGGTGCGGGGCCGTCTTTTTGTTCGTCATAACGCAGTGCTAACGCCGCTTCTGCAAAAATACGCTTCTCCAGCGCATCCAGCGTTACAGACTTCATAGATTCCATATGGCTTTCAACCATATCAAACTGATCCAGCACCTCAAATGCCCCTTCAATAACGCGCTCGGTAACATCGCCTTTATGGGGAATACGAATATCCGCTACCGTATCACCACACACTAAACCGTTATGGCAAACGAAACGGAATACACCGGCCAGCATTTGATAGCTGCTGCTGCCATCGTGCGAGTTAAGCAAAATGATTTCCTTCGCTTCTGTACCGTTAATTTGCCCGGCATGACGCAGACGGATCATGTGCTTGGTGTGTTCGCGCTTATCCAGGTTGCGAACGCGAGTCTGACAAACCATAAACGGATGAAAACCGTTATCACGCAAACCGTTTAACACTTCGCTGGTCGCAATGTAAGCGTACCGGTCAGAGCGGCTTTCATGCGCTTCAGTTGCAAAGATAGACGGGGCATAACGCATGATTTGATCATCGTTAAGAGGGCGGTCAGAACGCAGGATATTTGCAGAACGAAAACGGCTAGATAACATAATATTACTCCTTCGCAGTTTGCCCGGAGCGGTTGCCGCCGCTGGTTCCGGGCCGGTCAGCACTATTGCTAACC
>OIWQ01001226.1_pt1 | contig 31496 bp, 24 predicted proteins | sample 1587571 | NCBI WGS metagenome assembly OIWQ01 (sample SAMEA3888910, study PRJEB22519) | human gut metagenome | biome: human gut; feature: human-associated habitat; material: faeces | place: Denmark | collected 2010 | reverse complement strand
CTTTCTCCCAGTGAATATATCTTTAAGACCCAGCTGGAGAGCCTGAAAAGGAACGACCCAGATTTTCCGCTGGCAAACGTTCACTTTTATACCTATGCCAAACTGATGTGTTGCACGCAGGCGCAGCTGGACGAAATAGCAGCGCAGAAGCCTGCCTATATTATACTCGATGAATTCCACCGTGCCGGTGCTGAATGTTGGGGCGAAAGCACGGTGGCTTTATTAAAGTTATGCCCGGATGCAAAGCTTCTGGGGCTGACGGCAACAAACATCCGATATCTGGATAATAACCGTGACATGGCCGAAGAGCTTTTTGACAGCCGTGTTGCGAGCGACATGACCCTTGGCGAAGCAGTCGTCAGGGGTATTTTGCCTGCTCCGAACTATGTGACCACCGTCTATCAGTACCAGAAAGACTTGGCACGCTATCAGACAAGAGTGGATAATCTGCGTTCTCCCGGCATTCAGGATGTGAATCAAAAATATCTGGATGCCCTGCGCCGTGCCTTGGAACAGGCGGATGGTTTGGATAGGGTCTTTGCCCATCATATCACAAACAAATCTGGAAAGTACATCGTGTTCTGCGCCAACAAGGAGCACATGGACGAGATGGTATCCCATGTGCCGGAGTGGTTTGCAGGGGTCAACCCAGATGTGGTAGTGTACGAAGCCTACTCGGATGACCCCGGTACAGACAAGGCGTTTGTAGACTTCAAAACGGATACCAGTGACCGGCTGAAGTTGCTGTTCTGCATCGATATGTTCAACGATGGCGTTCATGTGGAGGGGATTTCCGGCGTGATCCTGTTCCGTCCTACCATCTCCCCTATTATCTACAAGCAACAGATCGACCGAGCTTTGACCGCTGGGGATAATACGACGCCACTTATCCTAGATGTTGTCAATAATTTCGAAGGTTTGACCAGCATTTCCGGTCTGCAAAGCGAGATGCAGGAAGCAGTCTACCGCCTGAATGCCAACGGCGAGGGCGATAAGATCGTCACCGAGCGGTTTGAGGTCATCGAGCAGGTGCACGACTGCCGGGTGCTGTTTGAGCGGCTGCAAGCAAGCTTGTCCTCTAGTTGGGACTATTATTTTTCGGAAGCAAGTATTTACTATGCGGAGCATGGCAGCCTGAATATTCCAAAGCGTTATACCACACCGGCGGGATTGAGCCTTGGCGTATGGCTGGTCACCCAGCGCCGGGTGCGAGAGGGACAAATTCAAGGCAACCTGACCGAGCAGCAGATCGCACGGCTGGACAGCATTGGCATGGTCTGGGGCAACCGGAAAGAAATAGCGTGGCAGCACGGATTTGAGGTCGCAAAGAAATACCACGACACCTACGGAAACCTGATGGTGGCCAGAAAGTATGTAGACCCGGACGGCTATCCCTTGGGACAGTGGATTCTTAAGACCCGGCAGCAAAAGCTGAATGGCCGCTTGAAGGAAGAACGCAGCGCACAGCTTGATGAGATCGGCATGGTGTGGAGCGTTTTTGATGCCAAGTGGGAAAAGGCTTATGCGCTGGCTGCGGCCTATTACGAGGAAAACGGCAACCTGAATATCCCGCGTTCCTATGTGACAGCGGCTGGTGAACGGTTGGGGCAGTGGGTCGCAAGCCAGCAATGGGCGTATCCGAAGGGAAAGCTGACAGACGAGCAGGTCGAACGGCTCAACAGAATAGGGATGTACTGGGGCAACCGCAATGACCGTCAGTGGAACGAAGGGTATCAGGAGGCCAAACGCTATTTTGATGCCCACAGTGACCTGAACGTCCCGGCAGAATATGTGTCTCCGGGCGGTTACAACCTCGGAAATTGGGTCAAACGGCAGCGGTATACTCGCCAGAATCCTGAAAAAAGCTGCGCTGTTCTGACAGAGGAACGTATTGCAAAGCTGGATGAGATCGGGATGCGGTGGGAAACCAGAAATCCGAAATCTCAAAAATCATGTCTCAAATTATAAGAAAAGATAGAACCTGCAAAGGCAGGATGATAGTGTGAGGAAAATATGGAAGAATTGAATTACCACGTTGATTTTGGACCGTTCTATGTTCATTTGACCCGGAAGCAGAAACGATACCTTGCGGTGAGGTCTGTAATTGACCGCATTCTGGCGACGCTGGCGCTGATTGTGCTTTCCCCTTTGTTTTTGGTGGTGAGCGTTGCACAGAAGATCAGCGCACCGGACGAACCAATTTTCTTTTTACAAAAGCGGGTAGGCAGAGGCGCACATTGCTTTAATATCATCAAGTTTCGGACGATGAAGAGCTCTGCACCGAAGAATGTGGCGACTGGTGATCTGGAAAGTCCGGAGACGTACATTTCCCGGCTGGGACGCTTTCTGCGTGATACCAGCATTGATGAGTTGCCGCAGTTTGTCAATGTGGTGCGTGGGGAAATGAGCCTCATCGGTCCTCGTCCGTTGGTATATACCGAGCGTGAGATTCGCTTCCTGCGGCGTTGGTACGGCGTGTATCAGGTGACGCCGGGTATTACCGGCTGGGCGCAGATCAATGGTCGGGACACGGTGGATGTGTACGACAAAGTCTACTATGACCGAGAATACGTCCAGAATGTCAGCCTGAAATTTGACCTGAAGGTTATTTGGAAAAGTATTCAGGTTGTTCTGGGGCGCAAGGGCGTTGTGGATGGAAAAATTGACCCGGAGTTCCGGAAGGAAAGCATTGTGCTTCTACGGGAGAGCAGACTGGTGTCGGTAAATGATACAAATTGTGAAACGAAAAAACTACAAATGGTGTGAGTGAAAGATGCGAATTGTTTTAGCTGCAAACGATACTACTTTTATCTATAATCTGCGCCGGGAAATTTTGAAGGGCTTGATTGCAGAAGGACACGAGGTGTCTGTAATGTGTCAGGTACTCCAGTTTAAGGATGAGCTCGAGCAGATGGGGTGCGGTGTTATCGATATCGAGACCGCTCGACAAGGAAAGAACCCATTTAAGGACATTGTCCTCTTCCGAAAATACTATCAGGCGTTAAAAAGGCACAAACCGGATGTGATGCTGGGAAACAATATCAAACCGAACGTTTATGCAGGGTTGGCCTGCCAGATGTTGAAGATCAAGTACATCCCAAATATTACCGGCCTCGGCACTCCGGTGGAAAATCCTGGTCCTTTGCAGGCACTGACGACCCGGCTTTACAAGATGGGTGTGGCTGGTGCAAACTGCATTTTTTTCCAGAACAGCGAAAACCAGCGCTTTTTTGAAGCACACAAGATGATGCCGAAGCATGCGAAGATCCGGTTGCTGCCGGGATCTGGTGTGGATCTGGAGAGCCATCCGGCTTTTCCGTATCCGGAAGAAGAAACGGTGCATTTCCAGTTTACATCCCGAATCTTGAAGGAGAAGGGCATCGACCTATATCTCGCTGCGGCCAAACGGATCCATGCAGAGTACCACAACACGGTGTTCCATATCTGCGGCGGCTGTGACGATCCTGCCTATGAAGAGATCTTGAAGCAGGCACAGGAGGCTGGAGATGTGGTCTATCATGGCCAGCAGAAGGATATGATTCCATTCCTGAAACAGGCGAGCTGCATCGTGCATCCGTCCTACTATCCAGAGGGAATGAGCAACGTGCTCTTGGAGGGTGCGGCCAGTGCCCGACCCATCATTGCCACAGACCGTGCAGGCTGCCGGGAAACAGTGGAAGATGGAGTGACCGGATTCCTGATTCCCATTCAGGATGAGGAAGCTCTAGTCCATGCGCTGGAACGGTTTATGCAGATGACACCGGAGCAGCGGAAAGCCATGGGTCTGGCCGGCCGTGCAAAGATGGAACGGGAATTCGACCGAAAAATCGTTGTGAAAGCGTATTTGGAAGAAATTCAGGAAATCATGAGGGGTTGAGCATGAATACCACACCGATACGAGTGTTACAAGTTCTTGGAGGGTTGGAAGCTGGTGGAGCAGAGTCCTTTGTCATGAACTTATATCGAGCGATTGACAAGAAAAAAGTCCAGTTCGATTTTGTGAAACATATCGAACATAAGGGTGTTTTTGAGGATGAAATAACGCAGATGGGTGGCAAAATTTATCGCTGTCCCCAATACACTGGGAAAAACCATTTTGCATACTGTAAGTGGTGGGATGATTTCTTTACGGAACATCCGGAATATCATGTGATTCATGGACATGTGCGGAGTACGGCATCTATCTATCTGAAAATTGCAAAAAAGCATGGACTGGTAACAATTGCACACAGCCATAGCACCTCAAACGGAAGTGGCATTTCTGCTATCGTGAAGGATATGTTGCGATTTCCAATTCGGCATACAGCGGATTATTTGTTTGCTTGTTCCGACAAAGCAGGCAAATGGTTGTATGGAGAAAAGGCTACGGAACAGCCGAATTACCGGATGATTCCAAATGGCGTAGATTTGAGGCGCTTTGCGTTTTGTGAGGAAAAGCGGCAGCAGATGCGTCAGGATCTTGGAATTGCCGAAGATACTTTTGTTCTGGGGCACATCGGGCGGTTCACAGTTCCCAAGAATCATCAATTCTTGGTGGAGTTGTTCGCAGAGTACCACGAAGAGAACCCCAATAGCAAATTGCTTTTGGTAGGTGATGGCGAGTTGTTCGAAACGGTGCAGCAGCAATGCACGCAGCTTAGAATCAGCGATTCGGTTATTATGGTCGGCAGTAAAACCAACACCGAGGATTATTACCAAGTCATGGACGTATTTGTGTTTCCATCCTTGTGGGAGGGACTTCCGGTTTCTGTAGTAGAGGCTCAAGCAAATGGGCTTCCCTGTCTCCTGTCTGACGTGATAACGCACGATGTTGACTTGACAGACCAAGTGAAGTATCTTGCATTGGCTAATAAAAAGGTATGGCTTTGTGAGATTGCGAATCTTCAGAGAAAACATCGAATTGCTGCCACAACAGAGAATATGGCGAAGCTGCAACCGTTTGATGCAACAGTGGTTGCAAAGCAACTTCAAAGTTTTTATCTGGAACAGGATGAAAGGGCAAGAAAATGAGTCAATATATATTGCGCCTGGACGATGCCTCCGATTATATGGATGTTAAAAAGTGGCAGCGGATGGAGGAACTTTTAGACCAGTATGGAATTAAGCCGTTGGTCGGAGTTATTCCGGACAATCGGGATTCATCTCTTACCGATACGTATGAACAAGACCCTGAATTCTGGGATAAGACTGCACGCTGGAAAGAAAAAGGCTGGGAGCTGGCACTTCATGGTTGCTATCACAAGTACACGACCAAGGAAGGTGGCATCAACCCGGTAAACCAAAGAAGTGAATTTGCAGGTGTCCCACTGGACAAGCAGAAAGAAATGATTCGGCACGGTGTTGATGTTTTGAAAGGCCATGATATTGAGCCGAAAGTGTTTTTTGCTCCTTCACATACATTTGATGAAAATACACTGGTGGCTTTGAAGGAAGAATCCGATATTCGAATCATCAGCGATACTATTGCAAATGATGTGTATTTTGAAAACAACTTCTATTTTATTCCGCAACAGTCTGGGCGGGTAAGAAAGCTACCGTTTAAAGTGGTGACGTTTTGCTATCATCCCAATATGATGAAAGATGATGATTTTGATGTTCTTGAACGGTTTCTCAAAAAAAACGCCGAGAGTTTTAGAATATCGATTACTGTAGGCAAAAAAAGAGGGCGGAATCTGTTGGATAGGGCTTTACGGGAACTGTATTTCCTGAGAAGATGACACATAGCTTGTCAGATGGAGCTTATTATGGATATGGACAAAAACAAAATAGATTGCATACACGTTGCCGTGATTGGAGGGGCTCATCATAATACACTCGGCGTGATTCGATCTTTAGGTGAGCAGGGTATCAAAAAAGAAAATATACATGTGCTCCTAATCGGAGACCATATTACAAATAGAAACATTATTTCTACCAGTAAATACGTGTTAGCACGGAATGTCAGTCACAATGAGTCTTGCAAAAAAATAGTCATGTGGTTAAGAAAACTGGCGGAGGATGGAAAAAAAAGGGTGGTTGTGTGCTGCTCTGATGGAGCCTCTGAGGTAGTAATATCAAATAAGCAAGAGCTATCGGACAACTTTTATTTACCATCGAGCAAAATTGACATTAGTCAGTTAATGGAAAAAAATGTACAAGATGCAGTTGCAATAAGTTGTGGACTTCATGTTCCTCAAAGCACCGTTATTACACAGGGAAACGATTTTAAATGGAATCGGTTTCCGTGTATAACAAAGCCCTTAAAAAGCGTTATTGGTGCGGGGAAATGCGATATTTGCATTGCGTCTTCTTATAGTGAATTGGAATCCATACTTGGGAAAATTGAAGCCAAAGAAGTTCAAATTCAGGAGTTCATTTTAAAGAAAATGGAATTCCAGTTGATTGGATGCTCCCTAGATGGTGGAGAGACGATTATTATCCCCGGGTACACGAGGATTTTGCGGCAGCCACGCAATACAAACACGGGTTATCTAGAGTATTCGCCGATTGAAGGTCTTGATTATGATTCAGAAGCAGTTCATGAATTCATAAGAAAGATAGGTTATAGCGGCTTATTTAGTGTTGAGTTCATCCGTGATGAAAATAATAAGGATTATTTTCTTGAAATTAATATGCGCAACGATGGAAACGCCTACTGTGTAAAGAGTGCTGGCGTAAACCTTCCGTTTATATGGTGCTACTATTCGGTGTTTGGGCAACTACCGAAGTTGCCAATGACTTTTAGCAACTCAATTCGATTTATTCCGGATTTTAATGACTTAAAGGTCGCACTGTCACAAAAAAAGACCTTGGAGTGGTTTGCTGATTTTGCTAAAGCTGATTCGCATTCTATTTTCAATTCAAAGGATATTGGACCTTTTTTTGTCGAAATCGAGAATCAAATAAAGAGACATATTTAACAATTTGATTGTAAAAAATATACGAATATTCACAAGAGAGAACAGACATGAGTAAGATTGTATTTTATGTAAATGCTATAAATGGCGGCGGCGCAGAGCGTGTCATGGTGAACTTGGCAAAATATTTTTCTGAAAATGGATACGACACTACTTTGGTCACGTCTTTCCGGGATACATGGGAGTATCCGCTTGCGGCGACTGTAAGACGGCTTACGCTGGAAGAAGTGGAAATCAAGCAATCCAGAATAAAAAGAAATTTTAGCAGAATCAAGAAATTGAGAGATTTATGCAAATCTGAGAAGCCCGACATACTTGTTTCATTTATGGAAGAGCCGAATTTTCGTGCAATATTAGCGACAAGAGGATTGCCTGTAAAAACACTGGTTTCTGTTCGGAATGATCCTAACAAGGAATATGCAGGAAAAATAGGGCAGTTTGTAGGCAAAGTGTTGCTTCCGATGGCGGATGGCTGTGTGTTCCAGACAAGCGATGCACAAAAGTGGTTTCCGGAGCGCTTACAGAAAAAATCACGAATCATCTATAACGCCGTTAAGGAAGAGTTTTACCAAGTGGAGCGCACACCAGTGCGAGGTGAAATCGTTACCTGTGGTCGCCTGACGGAGCAGAAAAATCACAGGTTGCTGATAGACGCATTTGCAGAGGTGCAGAAAATCTATCCCTTTGCAACACTAAAAATTTATGGAGAAGGCGTACTTCGGGAAAAGCTCCAGAATCAAATCGATTCACTGAATCTTAATGAGAAGGTTTTTCTGATGGGAGCCACCAATGATGTAGCAAAAGCGCTCCAAACGGCAGATTTGTTTGTGCTTTCTTCTGATTATGAGGGAATGCCCAATGCGCTGATGGAGGCGATGGCGGCCGGCGTACCGTGTATCTCTACAGATTGTCCTTGTGGTGGGCCAAGGGAGCTATTTGGAGAGGATGCTTCCGATAAACTGGTTCCGTGCAATGATTCTGCGCAACTGGCGGAAGCGATTTGTTGTGTGTTCGATGGAGTAGAGCACAACGTCGTAGAGAAAAAACATGCAGAAGCCTTCCGGCCGGATCGTGTTAATGCAATGTGGGAAAAATACATAATGGAAATTTGTTTAAAGGAGCGTTGTAGTGGTTGTTTATGAGATTGTTTTAGGAGCGGTTTCGTTATGTGCGATTGTCTCCTGCACGAGGCAGTCCCCGAGAATGAAGGACTTTTTATATTGGATATGTGCAGGAGGAATCATAATAGCATCTGCACTTCGTAGTACGGATATTGGTGCAGATACATTGACATATTGCCAGGAATATCAAAATATCCGAGCACTTTCGTTTAAGGAGGCAATGGGATTTGGATGGGAACAAGGTTATGTTGCAGTAAATTGGGTGCTAGGGCAGTTTTTTGAAAGTGACCGGGCATTGCTTGTGTTTTTGACGATATTCATTTTGATTCCGATTTTCGTTTGGATAAAGAAAGAGTCGAACTATCCGTTACTATCACTTGTGATGTTTATCGGAATGGGAATGTGGAATGCATCAATCGGAATTTTTCGTCAATGGTGTGCAATCGCAATACTTACCTTTTCTTATAAATATATTAAAGCAAGAAGATTCATCCCATTTTTGATGGTGGTATTAATTGCAATGCTATTTCATCGGACAGCGGCAATTTTTTTATTGGCTTATTTTATCGAAGGTATTCCGCTGAATATGAACACAATCATTGCGATGGTACCTGCTTCGGTGATGGTTGGATTGATAGGAGATAAAATATTAAACTTTCTCAACAAATTTGCACGAATTTCTGAAGGAGGAAATTTCAACGGAGGAATTTCTCTTTTGATTGTATTGTGGTTGTGTGTAGTAACACCGCTGATTTGTTATAAAGGGAAAATTCCAAAAGAGTTGAAATTTTATATGAAACTGGTCCTTTTTGCTGCATTTATGCAACCGGTTGCTTTTGCGTTTTCCAACTGGGCACGAATTGTTGTCTATTTTTCGATTTCGCTTTTGATATATTTACCCGATTTTGTTTCTGAAGTGATTCTTGAAAGCAAGCTAAATGCGAAAATTTCAATTCCGGTGGTTACGGCAGTATGTGGACTGATGTTTTTGTGGCTTGGTAGGCTAGACGTTGGAACGTTTACTTTCTTGTAACAGCTGGGAGAATTAAATATGAATAAATACATAAGAGTGATTAAGAATTTCTGTGCAGATAAAACCATTCGTTTTTCCTATCTGACAAAATTGGGTGTTTTCAACGGCCTGTCAGACGAGCAGTATTTGAAGTTGAAATATAAAAATGTATTCGGCAGAAATCTTGATTTGGAAAATCCGAAGACGTTCAATGAAAAACTTCAGTGGCTTAAACTGTATAACAGGAAGCCAGAGTACACCGTAATGGTGGACAAATATAAAGTGCGAGAGTATATTGCGCAAATGATTGGTGAGGAGTATCTGATTCCGTTGCTGGGTGTATGGGATGACCCGGATGAGATTGATTTCGATGCGTTGCCGAATCAATTTGTATTGAAATGCAACCATAACTCCGGAACGGGAATGTGCATTTGCAAAGATAAAAGCAATCTGGACATTGAAAAGGTAAAGAAGGAACTGCGTAAGGGACTGAAAGAAGACTATTACCTGAAATTTCGTGAGTGGCCCTATAAAGATGTCCCCAGAAAGATTATCGCTGAAAAATACATGGAAGATGCTAGTGGGGAACTTAGGGATTATAAATTCTACTGCTTTAATGGTGTGATGAAATTCGTAATGATTAATTCAGACCGAAACACGGATAAGCCTACGAGGGCAGATTATTTTGATTGCGACTTTAACTGGTTGGATTTTACATGGGGATACAGTCATGCGGAGGTTCATCCCCAGAAGCCTGAACAATTTGAGAAAATGGTTGCAATTGCCGAACGGCTTTCAAAGGGACTTCCGCACATTCGAGTGGATCTATATGATTGCAATGGAAAAATCTACTTTGGCGAATTGACATTCTTTGATGGAAGTGGGTTTGACAAAATTGAGCCGTTAGAGTGGGATTATAAAATAGGAGAAATGTTAAAACTGCCATCGAAACAGTGGTAACAAAGGAAAAACATGCGAAATAAATTACTGGCAAAGAACACAGTAGCTTCTTTGATAGCACAAATTACGACTTTAATATGCGGATTTATACTACCGCGGCTTTTTTTGCAGCATTTTGGTTCGGAAGTTAATGGTCTAGTAAATTCAATTGTACAATTCTTAAGTGTGATTTCATTTCTGGAACTTGGTGTAGGAGCTGTTGTAGAGTCATCACTGTACAAGCCATTGGCAGAAAAAGACAACCAGCAAATCAGCAAAGTGATGGTGTCTGCAAACAAGTTTTTTCAGCGATTGGCGCAGATCCTTTTTATCTATGTTTTGATTTTGATGCTAGTCTATCCATTAATCGCAAATCAAAATCTTGGTTTTTTGTATACTGCCACACTGATTGCTGCAATTTCAATTAGCTCATTTGCACAATATTACTTTGGGATTGCCAACGCACTTTTGTTAAATGCAGATCAGCGCGGGTATATTCAGTATAATGCGCAAACCGTTACAGTTGTTTTGAATACCGCTGTTTGTGCTGTTATGATTTCAATGAACGGTACAATTCAGATGGTCAAATTAGCAACATCACTGATTTACCTCGCTAGGCCGCTTGCGCTTCATTTTTATGTAAAACGACACTATCAAATTGATTGGAAGATTAAATACACTGAAGAGCCAATCAAACAAAAATGGAACGGTGTAGCACAGCATATTGCAGCCGTCGTTTTGGACGGAACGGATACAATTGTATTGACAGTTTTCTCAACATTGTCAAATGTTTCGATTTATTCCGTCTATTTTTTGGTTATTAAAGGAGTGAAGACTTTATTTCTTTCGATGACAAATGGTATTCAGGCGTTGATTGGGGAACTCTGGGCAAAACAGGAATTGGAGAAACTCAAAGGATTCTTCGCATGGGTAGAATGGGTTATTCACACGGGAACTACTTATGTGTTTTCTTGTACAGCAGCTTTGATAGTGCCGTTTGTTCAAGTCTACACATTTGGAATTAATGATGCCAATTACATACAGCCTGTGTTTGCTGTTTTGCTCACATTAGCAAATGCGATGCATTGCTTAAGACTTCCATACAATATTATGGTGCTGGCTGCAGGACATTACAGGCAGACTCAAAAGAATTATATTGTGGCGGCGATTTTGAATATTCTTGTTTCGATACTGACAGTTAAGGTGTGGGGCTTGATTGGTGTGGCCATTGGAACATTGGTAGCCATGACATACCAAACGATGTGGCTTGCTGTGTATGATTCAAGGCACTTTATATTTTGGTCATTAAAAAATGTTACAAAACAGTTTGCAATTGATACCTTGAGCGCGGCGTTAATCATAGTGTTTGGTAGTCAAATGAGTCTCAAAGAACCTAGCTATATAAACTGGATTTTTATGGCTGTTAATGTTGCAGTGATGGCATTAGTTGTCGTTGTAGGTATGAATTTAGTGTTTTACAAAAATAGAGTGAAACAACTAGCTAATAGACTGTGGAGGAAAAACACATAATGTGCAAAGTGATTTTTATCACCGGTTCATCCGGCTTCATCGGTTCCAACTTGGCAAAACGTATCCTGACCACAGAGCCAGATACCAAGGTCATTGGCTTGGACAACATGAACGATTATTACGACGTTCGCATCAAGGAAGCTCGCCTTGCTGAGCTTCAGAAATTTGAAAACTATACCTTTATCAAGGGCAACCTTGCGGACAAGGTACGTATCAACAGTATTTTTGAGCAGTACCATCCGGATATTGTGGTCAATCTGGGTGCCCAAGCTGGCGTTCGCTACTCTATTACCAACCCGGATGCCTACATCGAGAGCAACATGATTGGCTTCTACAACATTCTGGAGGCCTGCCGTCATTATCCGGTGGAGCATCTGGTGTACGCATCTTCCAGCTCTGTCTATGGTAGCAACAAGAAGGTGCCCTACTCCACTGACGACAAGGTGGACAACCCGGTATCTCTGTATGCGGCTACCAAAAAGTCCAACGAATTGATGGCGCACGCCTACTCTAAGCTCTACAATATCCCCTCCACTGGCCTGCGGTTCTTTACGGTCTACGGCCCCGCAGGTCGTCCGGATATGGCATACTTTGGCTTTACCAACAAGCTGGTGAACGACGAAACCATCAAGATTTTCAACTATGGCAACTGCAAGCGGGACTTTACTTATGTGGATGACATCGTGGAAGGTGTTGTCCGTGTGATGGCAAAAGCTCCTGAAAAGAAGAATGGCGATGATGGTTTGCCCATTCCGCCCTATGCAGTTTACAACATTGGCAACTCCAATCCGGAAAATCTGCTGGACTTTGTGAAGATCCTGTCCGAGGAACTGGTGCGTGCTGGTGTGTTGCCTGCGGACTATAATTTTGAGGCACATAAGGAACTGGTGCCCATGCAGCCCGGCGATGTGCCTGTCACCTTTGCAGACACCGAGCCGCTGGAGCGTGATTTTGGCTTTAAGCCTCATACTCCGCTGCGCGATGGCCTGCGGAAGTTTGCTGAGTGGTATAAAAAGTTCTATATGGAATAAAGCGGTGGGAGGAATTATATGCGCTGCGAGGAAAGATTCTACGAAATATACGGAAAAGATCCCGTGGGCATCAGCTTTTGCCCCTATCGGATTTGCCCTATTGGTGCCCATAGTGATCACAACTTAGGAAAGATCACAGGACTTGCGATTGATAAAGGAATCCATATTGCATACAAGCCCAAGATGAATGGTGTTATTGAAATGTGCAGTCTTCAATTTCCCAAACGTGCGCAGTGGCACATCCGTGAAATTGGGGAAAAGACGGGTGACTGGGCAGATTATCTGCGAGGTGCAACCTGGGCTTTGAGCAATCGGTTTCCGCTGACAGTTGGTCTCTGTGGAGTGATAGAGGGCTCTTTGCCTATCGGAGGACTTTCTTCCTCTGCGGCGGTGATTCTGTCTTTTTTGGAGGCGCTATGTCAGGTCAATGGAATCAAGCTGAGTTCTTCAGCGCTGATCAGCATTGCGTTCGAGGCAGAAAAAAAATATGTGGGTGTTAATGTAGGAACCCTGGATCAGAGCTGTGAGGTTCTGAGCAAAAAAGATCACCTGCTGTATTTGGATTGCAAGGACAACCACTATGAGCTGATTCCAACAAATCCCAATATGAAGCCATACAAGATTGCGGTGTTTTTCAGCGGTTTGGAGCACAGTCTGGCTGGCTCTAAATATAATATGCGGGTGGATGAACTGCGTTCTGGTGTATACGCCTTGCAGGCTTTTGCGGGTCTGGAGTACGGAAAGTTCAATGAGGCCAATGCCCGTGATGTTTCGTATGAAATCTACCAGACCTATAAAGATAAGCTGCCGGTGCAATGGGCCAAACGCTGTGAACATTGGTATACCGAGTTCAAGCGTGTGGAAGCCGGTGCGGAAGCATGGCGGCGAGGGGATTTGGAGGAGTATGGACGCCTGTCCTTTGAATCTGGCTGGAGCAGTATCCATAACTGGGAATCCGGTGCGCCTGAGCAGATCAAGCTATATGAAATTATGCGGGAAACCAACGGTATCTACGGTGGACGCTTTAGCGGCGCTGGCTTTAAGGGGTGCTGCATGGCATTGATTGATCCCAGCAAGACAGATGCCATTAGAGAAGAAGTGGAACGAAAATATCTCACTGCATTCCCGGAGATGCGTGGTAAGTATAGTTTCCATCTGTGCGAGAGTGCGGACGGCGTAGGGCAGAAGACGGAGGACTAATATGAAGTGCTTGATTTTGGCCGCGGGATACGCAACCCGCCTATATCCCTTGACGGAGAACTTTCCTAAACCATTGCTGAAGGTAGGGGATAAGACCATATTGGACTGGCTGGTGGATGACATTGACACCGCTGGTCTGGTGAATACTTATGTGGTCATCAGCAATCACAAGTATGCCCATCATTTTGAAAACTGGGCTGCAACCAAAAAGCAAAATATTCAGGTGGTGGACGATGGAACCAGCAGCAATGAGACCCGATTGGGAGCTGTCTGTGACATACAGTTTGCCATTGACCAGTTGGAGCTGGACGATGACCTGCTGGTGATCGCCGGCGACAATGTGCTGGATTTCTCTCTTTCTAAATTTGTGGCTTATGCCCAACAGAAGAAAACCTCCTGCATCATGCGCTATTATGAACCAGAGGAAAAGAAGCTCATGAAGTGCGGTGTGGTGGAACTCGACGATCAGGACAAGATCCTTTCCATGGAAGAAAAGCCTGCCCAGCCCAAGAGCCACTGGTGCTGCCCTCCCTTCTATGTGTACACTCGGGCAGATGCCAGAAAGGTCAAAGATGCAATTGCACAGAAGAAGTGCGGTACCGATGCTCCGGGCAGCTTTATTGCATGGTTGTGCACAGTAACGGATGTGCATGCTATGGAGATGCCGGGCAAGCGGTATGACATTGGCAATCTGGAAAGCTATCAGCAGGTTCAGCAGGAGTATCAGGGAATCAAGGAATAAAAGGCAACACAGTGAGATTCTGTGGCTAGAATATAAGTTGAAATTATTAGATTTGAATTGATACTAGAGGGCTTCAGATGATTACTATTGATGAGGCGGCAAAGAAGTGGAGCTGCAGCAAAAATACGGTTTTGTCTTATGTTTATAAAAGATACATTACTGGCATGTGTGTAGATGGCGAGACGCTGCTGTTACCCGATATTTAAAAGCCTTATATTCCGCGCAAACGTATCGACGGCAGTTTAGATTATTACAGGGCACTCTTGCGAACATAAAAGACGAGTGTTATACTGAAGCCATCAAAAAATATTGGAGGTGTCCCATATGCCCCGTCCCAAAGGAAGCAAGAACAAGCCCAAGACCGTAAAAACAACCGTTGACTTTGCTGTGCAGATTGCGGAAAAGCAGTCCGCAAAGGAAGCCGTTGCCACCGAAATTGCATCTATCACTGCTAATATCGACACTTTGAAAGCTGACCTGAAAACCAAGAAAGCTGAGCTGAAATCTATCGATAAGGAAATCGCCAGAATCGAGGCCAAAAGGGTCAAAGCTGAAACCAAGGCAGCGGAATCTGCTAAGAAGGTCGAAGCCGAAGCTGTGCTGAAAAAGTTGCTGGCATCCGGTATGACGGCAGATGAGATCCTCGAAAAGCTGAAATAAATATTTTAGAGCCGTGTGGATCAGTCGGAGCGTGGAGTTATAGCTCTGGCAGTTCATACGGTTTTCTTATATAAATGGTAATTGATGTGACTCGGAATGAATAGAATTGTTCCATATCAAACATAAATGACTACATTTCCCGCACCATGGTCCCAAATCACGTCCGGTGAAATTTAGCATCTGAGCCAGTAACTTTTTGTGCGACAATGGAAATCTTTCCATATGAGATCTGTCCAATTACAGCACAATCGAAATTGAAAATTATTATATATCCTACGAGAAAAATCTGCTAAAGAACTGTAAGCTGGGAAATAAATGAAGTCCTATTTATAGTACTGTAAAAATGCGCGACAAAAATGCGACAATGCACAGAAACAATGCAGAGTAGTCTGTAACTGAATAAAACAAAAATAACGTGTTATCGGTAAAATTGATGAATATAAAGACGAAGTTATCCTGAGAATTACTCTCTTTTAATCAGAGGGCCAGGGAATCGAGTTCCCTCAGACAATCAGGCCCCGGGTGGTGGCTTTGAACGACAACACGGTTTGCGGAGCAAAGTGATAGACCATCTGACAGAGATTTTCAAGCATTGAAAATCATGGTGATAAAGTGGATTTTTGTTACAAATCAATAAAAATGTTGAGGAAAAAATCCTTCTGTGGTAAAATAATTGAAAAGATGCTGCGAAATTGCGGAGGGAGGAGCTGTGCTGCATGCACCAGCTCCATAAATGCCTTACAGGTGCAGCCAACAGTTCCATAGAAATCATCATTGCTTGGAGTGAGCTTTTGCAGATGCGTAAGAGACTGTTTGTTAGAAACTGGATCCGAAGGCTTTTAAGGTATCTTTGTATTCCGGTTGGGTTCTTCCTAGTCGTGGTTCCGCTGTATAGCCTGATGATCCGCCAGACGATCCAAGCGCAGTCCTCCAGCACGATGGAAATGCTGGCGATCGGCACCACCCAGTTGGAGCGATGCCTGAGCAACATCCGCAGTACAACGAACAAATTGTTCAGCGAAACGGAGTATACTCTGCTTGCCAGCAGTTATGATAACAGTATTCTGGGAGATTATCAGACACTGACGAGAGCCAGCAAATCGTTACAGGATAAGACCTACGATTCCTCTGTGATCACATACAGCTATATTACATTTGAGCGGAATGGCATCATATTGGATGACCGGAGCGCGTATGAAAGCCATAGCAATTTTTACCCGGGAGCACTTGAGTATGAGGATGTGTCTCAGGAGGAATGGGATGCACAGAATCAGATCGACATAATGACGATAAAGCCCGCCCATGTTGTCAAACTGATGCATTCCAGCTATGGTAATTCGTATGTCACAGTATATCAGCCCTATGTGAACACGGCAGGCCGCCTTTGCGGCGCAATGACGGTGCTGATCAAGGAAAAAGATGTCGTTTCGATGTTTCTTTCGCAGCAGCAATGGCGCGAGGAAGGTCTTTTTTGTCTGATCTCCGATGATGGTACGATCCTGGCGGAAAACAACTATGACGGAACGACACTTTCCCTGACGAGTGATGATGCGGGTTGGGAGACCTATCAGGGAAAGCGCTATCTGATGGCAACGCGATATGTGGCATCTCTGAATGCAACGGTGGTCATTGGAATGCCGCCATCGCTCTACGAAGCGGGTCTGTTGGCAGTACAGCGTGCAATTTGTCTGTATCTGATCGTGGGCGTTCTGGGCTGTGTATTGATCAGCGTCTGCATGACACTGGAGGATATGAACAGCCTGCGTCCGATGCTGGACACGCTGGACGAGTCGGATCTGGCATCACGGAAAGTGCTGAATGAGATCGTTCTCCGTAATGTAAACAGCCAGCATGAACTGGCGCGGGAACTGGAGCATTCACGCAGCGAGCTGGAACACGGCAAAATGGAAATTTTGCTGCGCACAGGGTCTGTGAGTCAGGAAACCCTTCAGCAGCTGACGGATGCGGTGCAGCTGAAAGCCTATAACTTCCTGCTGCTGATCCCATCTCTTCAGGAAAACGCCGAGTGCTCACTGAAAGAAGAGCTGCGTACTGTGGTGGTGTCAGAGCAGATACGTCAAATTTACGGGCAGAGATTTTATGTACAGGCAACGGCAGATGACCTGATCCTGGTGATCCTGACGCAGGAAACGGATGAAGCAGAGGAACTGCGGGAAATGTGTTTCCGTACAGAGCAGCTGTATGATGCGCTGCATCTGACAACCCCCCTGATATTGAGCGATCCTTTTGAGAAAATGGAGCAGCTGTCAGATATTTATTGGAAGGCCCGCAATGTGGCGGCCTATGCAGATCCGACACAGAAGATCTGCTATTTGGGGAACAGCAGTGCGCAGCGCGGTACCACGGTCAATGCAACCAATGCAGCGCGGCTTCGGGAGTATCTGCTTTCCGGATGCACGGAAGAAGCGGTTTCGCTTCTGAGTGAGTTGTTCTCGGTGGATAATCTGGACCCGGAAAACTTCAAGCAGGATTTTTACACGGCAGGCGGCATTCTGCTGAACACGGCGGAAAGGGTATGCTGTCCGGATATCGCCTATCTGTGCAGTTATGACTCTAAACTGACTGCCCGCCAGATGCTGAGCCGGTTGCAGGACTGCTGTGTGGAGATCTGCAATCATGTGCAATTCTTGAAGCATAGCCACAATGATGCGCTTCAAAAGAATATTCTGGACTGGCTGGCACAGAATTTCCAGAATCCGGAGATCAATGCGGCGATGACGGCAGAGCAGTTCAAGATCTCTAAAAAGTATCTTTCGCAATTCCTGAAGGAGCAAACCGGAAAGAGCTATACAGAGTATGTGGAAGAATTGCGTCTGGATCATGCGATGCAGCTGCTGAGAACGACAGATCTGAATATTACGGATATTGCAGAACAGTGCGGCTTCTCCACAGCGAATACATTCTATAAGGCATTCCGGCGGAAGTATCAGCTCTCGCCTTCTGCAGTTCGCAAAGGAGATAACTGATTTCAGCGCAGAAAAAACGAACGATGTCAGCCCATTCGGACAGACATCGTTCGTTTCTTTTTACAGGTGGATTCAGGGATGGATGCTTATGGTAACAGTGCAGGGAACATCCAATGCAAAGGTCAGCTCAAGCAGCCCATCATGGCGTGTGGTCACGGTGCAGGGAACAGAGGCTGTAACAGCTTTGGAGCCCGGCTGCAGAACAACCAGAACAGTGCTGCGGCCCGCTGCGGTAAAATCCAGTGTGGCATTTAAGGCGCTGTTGTCCGGTGCCCAATCCGTATGCCGGACAAAGGCATCAAAACCGGTCGTAAGGGTGCCGGGGCGGTAGTAAGCGGAAAACCACTGTACAATGGGAGAAGAAAGCCCACTGAACTGATGCCAGCCGGCACCACGGCGGCTTTCAATCATAAAGTGTTCAAAACAACAGTAGCTTTCGGCACACTCGTTCTGCCACAGGGTAAGAGCGGTGTCGGCAATGCGGTAAGCAAAATCGGCAAGGCCCGCATCCAGTGCAGATTTGAAGAACATCCACTGGTAAGGCATCCATACAGCGCCGTTCCAGTAGCCGTCACGCCGATAGTACGGCGCACTCTGATCCACGGTAGAAAGGCCGCAGGCACACCACAGGTGTTCCGGGCTTTGCAGCTTCTGCCACAGAAGTTCCTTCTGCGGTTCTGTACAGGCACCTGCAAACAGCGGCGAAGCGCCATCCATGCCCATATCGTAGTTCAGCCCCTGCTCGGTGCGCAGAATATCTGCAGCATCACCGGAAGGATCGTGCAGGAGGTACCCGAAGTAACCGCTTTCCTCGTCCCATGCAGTCTGCAGGGAACGCCCCAAGCGAAGCGCATCGGCATCAAAAGCATCTGCGTCGGCTGTCTCGCCCAGCAGGCGGGCGGTGTACGCCAGGATCTTGGCACAGCGTATCGCATGGGCAGTTGTGACCACGGGCGCGCAGCTGGCCTGCAAACGGCGGCGATGGACCTCCTGCTGTGGGGGATAATCGTCCCATCCACCAGAATTATAGAAATAATCCCAGGGACGCAGCAGGCCGCTGTGCAGGTTGGCGGTAGTGGAGCCGCCTTCCTGCCCGGTGAAGAAGCGGTAGTACAGCTTTAGGCGCGGATAGCAGTAGGCGGCAAGTTCTCTGCTGCTGGTACGATTCAACAGCTCGGCATACAGATAAAACTGCGTTGGCACCATGGAGCCATGGTGCAAAAAAGCAGCATCCACAGAATCCGGGGGCATCAGGTAGGTGTTCAGGCAGTCAAAGGCATTGCGCAGGCTGGTCTGAGCCAGACCCATTCCAATGAATCCGGAATCCCATGTGTAGACACAGTCCCACCAGCGTCCGGGAGTGTAGTGGCGGATATACTGTCCCCGCGTGTACACCGGATACACAACGTTGGTGCAGAGAACAGCATTCATCAACTGTTGGCCCAAGGCAAGCGATTCGGCAGCCGGTAGAGCGGATGGTGCTGCAAGGGAGGCAGAAGCCTGCTGCCATACATGCTCCCAATCGCTGCGCTGCGTCAGCAGCTCATGGCAGCGCAGCGCGGCGGCAGAAGCATCCGGCGCAGCACAGACCGCTCCATAGATCACTTTTGTCTGTCCTGCCTCCAAGGGGATCGGCCCCATAAAGAGATTGACGTAATGTCCTTTTCCGTTGCCGCGCAGCGTGGCATTTACATGGTCGTGTACGGTGTCACGCAGAAAGATATCCAATTCGTCGTTTTCAATCGTGCGAATATGGGTGGTGATATCATCCCACAGGATCCCGTAGCACTCCTGAATATGGGGATACTGCAGGGTCAGATAGTTCTCATCTGCGGCGGGCTCGGCCTGAGGCCGGGAGCCATCTCCGCGCAGGGTAACGGTAAAGTTACCAGCGTCCGCTTGCTCGCACAGAGCGAGGCAGTCCAGCTTCGCCCCTCCAACACCGGCAGCAGTCAGGGTCAGAGTGAATTTCCCGGCGGGAATGGAAGCATTCAGCGGCAGGATGGCAATAGAAGGCTTCTGACAGGGTGGCAGCCGCAGCGTGTCCTGACCATTGACATCGTACTCGGAACTCTCATCTGCCGGATTCCAATACCGTACACAGAGACAGGGGGTATGCAGGGGCGCGGTAAGGGAAAGCGTAAAGGTAACGGTGTCCCCTTTTCCGCTGGGCATGACCTGCCCAAAAGGTCCTTTGCCTTCGGAACAGCCGAACCCCATGCCAATGCCGTATCCCTGACCAAAGCCGGGAACGGCTTCTTCGCCCCGGCGCAGACCATCCCAGGTCAGACATTCATTGGGACGGTGGATGGAAAAATCCAGGGTGTCATAATCCTTTGCCCAGACAAAGGCCGCGTTTTCCGGCAGGGATACCTCACAGCCCGGCAGGGAGAAGCCGCGGTAGGAAGGAACGGGATCCCAGGCGGATGCCATATAATGAAGCACCAGATTCTGCGGAGCATCTGTATTGTTGTGGAGCTCGGCACGGATCAACCGGGCATCCTCCCCCAAGGGAGCAAAAGAGATGTCTGCATACAGCTGATCCTTCCACAGGAGCTCGTGGCGGAACGTGTAGCAGCTCAGATCCGGAGCCGCAGCCCAGGGGTGAAAGCCGCTTTCAAACCGTACATTGGGCACATCGACCCGGCGGCGATACATTCCCGGAAAAACGGACAGGTCAAATCGAACGCCATCGTTGGCCGCAGGAACATGGGAAATGCCGCTGTATCGTTTGGTGTAGGGGCCCCACGCAGGCAAGGAAAGATCATGTGATTGCATGGTGTGGTATCCTCCCATCAGCCCTTGACCGCGCCAATGGTAACACCGGCAACAAAGTACTTCTGCAGGAACGGATACAGGCACATGATCGGCAGGGTGGAAACCACCATGGTGGCATATTTCAGACCATCGCCGATGACCTCGACATCACCGGTGGAACCGGCCATGTTGCCGATGTCGCTTTGGATCAGGACCTCGCGCAGGATCATCTGCAAAGGGTACAGAGAGCGATCCCGGATGTACAGCAATGCCGGGAACCAGCTGTTCCACTGCGCAACGCCGTAGAACAGCGCCATGACGGCGAACACTGCACCGGAGAGCGGAAGAACAATGCGGAAGAAGGTCGTGATATCGTTACAGCCGTCTAAGGCTGCGGCCTCGATCAGCTCATTCGGGATGGTGTTTTCAAAGAAGGTGCGCATGATGATCATGTTATAGGTACTGATGGCGGAAGGCAGCACCAGCGCCCAGATCTTATTCAGCATGCCCAGCTTCTGAATGATCAGGTAAGTGGGGATCATGCCGCCGTTGAAAAACATGGTAAAGATGAAAAGGCTGATAAAGATATTGCGCCCGAACAGATCCTTGCGAGACAGGGGGTAGGCGGCGCAGGCGGTAAGGGTCACGCTGATCAGGGTGCCCAGCACGGTATACAGGATCGTGTTCAGATAACCCTTCCAGATGCTGGCATCCTTCAGAACCTTCTCATACATGGAGGTCGTAAAGCCTTTGGGCCAGAAGGAAACATTGCCTGTCAGCAGCTGCATGGGATCACTGAACGAGCCGCTGATGATGTGCAGAAGCGGCAGAATGATGGTTGCGCTGATCAGGATCAGCAGCAGATACACAACAATGGTATAGATTCGTTCTCCGATGGTTTCCTTCACTTTCGTGGGGTGATTCATCGCATCAATATTCTTTTTCATCACCACAGGCTCACCTCACTGATCTTTTTGCTGAACTTGTTGAACAGCATGATAATGGTAAAATTGATCACAGAATTGAACAGGCCCACAGCCGCGGAGAAGCTGTAATCGCCGCTCTCAAAGGCACGGCGGTAAACGTAAGTGGAGATCACATCGGCAGTCTCATAGGTTGCGGGGTTGTACATCAGCATGATCTTTTCATAGCCGACCGAGAAAATAGAGCCCATGCGGAGGATCAGCATGATGATGATCGTGGGCAGCAGGCCGGGCAGCGTGATGTGGATCAGCTTGTCCCATTTGGAAGCACCGTCAACGGTGGCGGCCTCGTAGAGAGAGGGGTCGATGCCGGTCAGTGCCGCCATGTACACAATGGAACCGTAGCCGGCGCTTTGCCAGATGTCAGAAAGAACATAGATCGTTTTGAAGTACTTGGGCTCGGCCATAAAGTGGATCGGCGTACCGCCAAAGGCGGTGATCAGCTGGTTGATCAGGCCGCTGGAAGGAGAAAGCAGGGCGCTCAGAATACTGACAACGACCACAGCGGAGATGAAGTGGGGCAGATACACCACGGTCTGTACGCTGCGTTTGAAGAATTTACCGCGGACTTCGTTGATCAGCAGAGCCAGAATGATGGGAATGGGAAAGCCCACAATAATGGAATACAGGCTGATGCCAAGTGTGTTTTTGATCAGACGGCCAAAATACTCGGATTTAAAGAACTGGGTGAAATATTTGAAGCCGACCCACTTGCTGCCCGTGATGCCCAGTACGGGAGAGAAATCACGGAAGGCGATCTGCGCGCCGTACATGGGCGCGTACATGAACACGATATACCAGATCAGGGCGGGCAGCAGCATCAAAAGCAGATAGCGGCTGCGCCAGAACTTTTTGCAGGCATGATCAAGGCGGTTCGCTGTTGGCAGTGTGATCGGTTTTGCTGCGGTGGCAGTTTTCATGGTGGTATTCTCCTGTTTTCGTTCTGAAGAACCCAGGAAAAAATAGGCCGGGAACAGGGTGTTCCTGCCCCGGCCGTTATTTTACTGGATCAAAAAATAGGTGCCTGCTGAGGCATCAGCCATTCAGAGTCTTCTGGTAGATATCGATGACCTCTGCAATGCCCATGCCATTGACCTTTTCAACGTAGGCGTCCCAGTTGGACAGCGGCTCATGGCCGGAAACAAACTTGATGATCATCTCGTCAACGTAGGTATCCACGTCTGCCATCACTGCACGACGGACGGCATCATCTTCAGAGGAGAAGGAGGTGGAGCCGGGAATGACGTACTTCTTGGATTCTTCCAGGAAGGGAATGATGCAGTCCTGCTTTGCGCGGTTGACAGCATCATCATCCAGCTGCGTGACCTCATCCTGGCTCAGAATGAACGGGCCGGAGCTCTGTGCAAAGGTGAAGGTGCCGATCGCGTTTTTGGGAGACAGGCCGTCAGGATTGTTCATAACATAATCGGTGAAGATCGGCTTGCCGTTCTGCATGGTGTAGTGAGTGCCCTCAATACCCATGTTGATCAGCCGGGTGCCCTCGTCGCTGTACATGTAATCCAGCAGAGCAATCACGCGGTCAACATTCTTGCAGCTTGCGGTGATGGTGGCGGCTGCAATGGCACGCGGCTCCTGATCAATATAGGAGTGGATCTGTGCATCGCCCTTGGGGGGTACGGTGGCCTCAACATGGAAGCCGGGGAAGGAGGCGGGCATGGTGGCGTTCTGTGCAGCCAGCATACCGCCCAGCGGGCCGTAGAAGGAAGCCACCGTGTTCTGGGCCAGCTTCGGCATGAAGGAAGCGATGTCCATGGTGATGATCTCAGGGTCGATATAGCCCTTCTCGTACATATCGTGCATCCAGGTCACGGCCTTTTTGTACTTGGGGTCGATGGGGCCGTAGTGGACCTTGCCGCCATCGTCCGGGTCGGTGTAGAAGTCATCCAGGCAGCCGAAGGCGGTGCAGAAGTTCCGCAGGCCGGTCATATCGTAGGAGCTGAAGGGGATCTCATCGTTGGTGCCGTTGCCGTTCAGGTCGGTGGTCTTGACCAGATGCCAGTAATTCTCCCAATCCTCCAGAGTGACCGGGCTTTCGATGCCCAGTTTTTCCAGCCAGTCGGTGCGAACGATATAGGGCATATTGCCGGAGACCTTTTCATCCAGCATGGGCAGGTAGTAGATGTTGCCGTCGCTATACGTCAGGGCCTTGCGGACACCTTCGCGGGCATCAATGGCCTTGTCCAGGTTCGGCATGCTGTTGTCGATGTAGTCGTTCAGGGGCAGGATCACGCCGGACTCGCCGTACTTCAGAACTTCGGTGGTGGGCATATCCATAATGATGTCCGGCAGCTGTGCATCCATCATCACGAGATTCAGGCGCTCGTTGTAATTGTCCTGCGGGGGGTTATCAAATTCAAAATCCATATTGAATTTTTCGCCCAGGACCTTCCAGACATCCATCTGCTCGGCAGCGACCTCGTTTGCGGCCTTGGATTTCAGGATGCGCACGGTGATGCGCTCGTTGGAAGCAGCTGCTCCGGAACCGGCAGCAGAAGAAGCAGTCGTAGAGGAAGAGCTGCCACAGCCCTCCAGAACACCCAATGCCAGGGAAGCGACCATAGCGCTGCATACGGCGCGTCTGCTGATTTTTCTTTCTTTCATAAAATCTTTTCCTCCTTGATTTATGGAATGGGACGGGGAAGATCCCCGTGCTTCCATAACCTCCGCTCAGCTCGTACGCTGCCGACCAGTGGTTTTTCCTTACTCAGAAGCATATCATGTTCTTTTTGAAATTGCAACATTTTTTGATACAAAACGCACAAAAGATTTTCTCATTTTTGAGCGTGATTGTTGCACAATATCCACAAAGATGCGTTTTTTCTTCCTTTCGTCATGGTGCAGGATGAAATGTCATGCTCCTTCACCTTGACGATTTCGGCACAAAAAGATATGCTGGAGACAAAATTGGAATCGGAGATCCATTCAAAAGAAAGGAAGAGAGATACTATGAGTAAGCAAATCACAGCCATCATCGTGGGCGCGGGCCATCGGGCGATCCTGTACAGCCTGTATGCGCTGGAACACCCGGACGAGCTGAAGATCGTGGGTGTAGCAGATCCGGATCCGATCCGGCGGAAGAAGGTTGCGGAGATGCATGGCTTCGGGGAGGAGATGTGCTTCAGGAGTGCTGAGGAGCTGGCAGAAAGACCCAAGCTGGCAGACGCGGTGATCAATGGAACCATGGACCGCCAGCATGTGCCCACTGCGGTTCCGCTCCTGCGCGCAGGATATGATATGCTGCTGGAAAAGCCCTTCGCGATCAGCGAGGAGGAGGTAAACTATTTATATAAGGTTGTAAAAGAGACCGGGCGGAAGGTGATGATCTGCCACGTTCTGCGGTATGCGCCCTTCTATGTCGCAATCAAGCAGAGACTGCTGAGCGGGGAAATCGGTGACATTATCAATATTCAGGCCACGGAGCATGTCAGCTACCATCACCTGGCTGTCTCCTTTGTGCGCGGCAAATGGGGCAACGAGGAAAAATGCGGGGCTCCGATGCTGCTGGCAAAGTGCTGCCATGACATGGATCTCATCATGTGGCTGAAGAGCGGCGTTTCGCCCAAACAGATCGCTAGCTTTGGAAGTGACTTCCAGTTTGATCCTGCCAAAAAGCCCGCAGGGGCAGGCAAGCGCTGCTTGGTGGATTGCCAGTGCGAGGAGACTTGTCTGTACTCTGCCAAAAAGCATTATCTGGATCACCCGGATCGGTGGGCGTTTTATGTATGGGACTGCCTGGAGAATATTGAGAATCCGACGCTGGAGGACAAGCGTAAGTCGCTGATGACAGACAATATCCATGGACGCTGTGTGTGGGATTGTGAACATACGGTGGTGGATCATCAATCGGTGCTGATGAATTTTGCGGATGGTGCAACTGCGACCCTGAACATGATCGGCGGCACAGCGAAGCCGGAGCGCAATATCCACATCATTGGTACAAAGGGTGAGATCAAGGGCGTGTTTGACGATTCGGTTTTCACTGTGCGCACCATAGATACCGCCAGCGAGAAGGGCTGGAACGAGGAAGTGGTAGACCTGAAGATCGGTGGAGATAAGAGCGGCATGACAGGCTCTCATGGCGGCGGCGACCTGCGGCTGGTGGAGGACTTTGTTCATGTGCTTCAGGGCGAGGAGCCTTCCATCTCCTGCACAACGATCAAAGATTCGATCAATGGGCATCTGGGGGTCTTCTGCGCAGAGCGTGCTCGCAAGGAGAGCGCCGTCATAACGATGCCAGACATCAGATAATGCAGTGCTGACATAGAAAACGTCCCCGTGCAGTTTTGATATCCTGCACGGGGACATTTTGTGATCTTTTTATTTCCTCATTTCCGCATTCACCCATTCCCGCACGCGGTCAGGCCGGTTGGTGACGATGCAGTCAGGGCCAAGGGGCAGCAGGGAACGGACTGCGTCCTGGGTGTCCACGGTCCAGAACGCGGCCTGGATGCCCATGGCGTGGAGCTGGTTCACAAGCTCGGGGTTGGAGTAGGCGGTGTGGTACTCGCAGCTGACAATGTCCACAGGGAAATCCAGCGTTTTGATGTAGGCGGCCACATCCGCCTGCTCCTCCAGATGGCCGATGACCTGCTCCACGGTCTCGCCGGGGAAGTTGGCGCGGAGCATATCGACCTTGTCGGCCACAGTGCGGTAGATGAGATTGTTCCGCAGGTCGATGCAGTTTTCCTCGCTGAAGGGCTCATCCATGCTGTTCACAAGGCCCAGATCCTTCCACACCACCGGCGGAGGCAGCACCATGCTGAGGAAAGCGCCGTAGGTCAGCGCGCCTACCTTCAGCTCAGGCATCAGCTGCTTTGCCTGCCGCAGCTGGGAGTGGTGGAAGGAGATGAGGGTGAGCCGATCGGTGAGCCCGGCGGCGCGGACCGCATCCAGCACCCGGGGCACAAAGTCGGGGTCGTCCTCCAGTGGGCTTTTCAGTTCCAGCTGCACTTGCGTGCCCTCCATGCCGGCGCAGAGCTCCAGCGCTTCCTGCAGCGTGGCGATCCTCTCGTTGGCGTAGATGGCATCTTTCCAGCTGCCGAAATCCAGAGCCTTCAGCTCGCCCATGGTCAGGTCGTAGATCTGGCCGGAGATGTCGGTGTGCATGTCCACCATGTAGTCGTGGTGGATGACCAGCTCGTTGTCGTAGGTCTTCTGTACATCCATTTCCACGCCGTCCGCGCCGATCTCCATCGCCTTGCGGAAGGCGACCAGCGTGTTCTCAGGGGCCAGATAGGATGCACCGCGGTGCGCAATGATTTGGGGTGTCGTCATCTTGTGCTATGATTCCTTTCCTCACAGTTGGCTCAGGCCAGATCTTCGCCGTCGGAGGCGATGACCTTTTTATACCAGTAGAAACTATCCTTCCGGCTGCGGGCCAGCGTGCCCTTGCCCTCGTTGTCCTTGTCCACATAGATGAAGCCGTACCGCTTCTTCATCTCGCCGGTGGAAGCACTGACCAGGTCAATGGGGCCCCAGGTGGTGTAGCCCAGAAGGGGCAGGCCGTCCTCGTTGATGGCCTTTTCCATCTGCTCAATGTGGGCCCGCAGGTAGTCGATGCGGTAGGTGTCGTGGATGGAACCATCTGCTTCCACCTTGTCCACCGCACCCAGACCGTTCTCCACGATGAAGAGCGGTTTCTGGTAGCGGTCATACAGGCTATTCATGGTGATGCGCAGGCCCACCGGGTCGATGGCCCAGCCCCAATCGCTGGCCTTGAGGTAGGGGTTCTTGACGGCATCCATGATGGCATTGCCGTTGGCCTTGTTCATCAGTTCGGGGTCCACAGTGGTGCAGCGGCTGGAATAGTAGCTGAAGGAGATGAAGTCCACAGTGCCCTCTTTCAGCAGCTGCTCGTCGCCCGGCTCCGTCTGCAGGGCAATGCCTGCACGCTCCATCCGCTTTTTGGCCCAGACAGGGTATTCGCCGCGGGACTGGACATCAATGAAGAAGTAGTTGTCGCGGTCGGCCTCGGCAGCGGCCTGCACATCGGCAGGGGCGCAGGTGCGGGGGTAGAACTGACCGGCGGCCAGCATACAGCCCACCATGGCATCGGGCATGATGGCATGGGCCAGCTTGACGGCCTTTGCGCTGGCCACCAGCTCGTGGTGAGCGGCCTGATACTTGACCTGCTGCACGTTCTCGCCGGGCGCAAAGAGCAGACCGGCTCCCATAAAGGGCATGTGGAGCAGCATGTTGATCTCGTTGAAGGTCAGCCAGTACTTGACCTTGCCCCGGAAGCGCTGGAACAGCACCTCACAGTAGTGAGCGTAGGCATCCACCATCCGGCGGTCTTTCCAGCCGCCATATTTTTTGATCAGGGCAATGGGGGTATCAAAGTGGCACAGGGTCACCAGCGGCTCAATGCCGTACTTGTGGCACTCATCAAAGAGCTCCTCATAGAAGCGCAGGCCCTCTTCGTTGGGCTGCGCGTCATCGCCGTTGGGCAGGATGCGGGTCCAGGCAATGGACAGGCGGTAGCAGCGGAAGCCCATCTCGGCAAAGAGCTTGATGTCCTCCTTGAAGTGGTGGTACATGTCAATGGCTTCGTGGGAGGGGTAGAAGTGCTTGGCATCGCAGTCCAGCATCTTCAGCTGGCCCAGCGCCACGGGGAAGCGGTCGGGGCCAAAGGGTACCACGTCCACACTGGACAGGCCGCGCCCGCCCTCGTTGTAAGCGCCCTCGCACTGGTTGGCGGCAGTGGCACCGCCCCACAAAAAGTCTTTCGGGAATTTGCCCATAGGTCTTACCTCCTGATGCAGTTGAATTCTGATACTTCAATGATACCATGTTCTGAGCCGCTGTCAACCGGGAAAGTACGACTTTAGCCGTCAATTCGACGAAAAATGTTGCTGATTTTTGACACTTTTCACGAAGAAATCGAAAATTGCGGGCGATTTTCCTTGGAATCTGTTTCTTCCAAACGGACAGTAAGTGTGATAGACTGAATAGGTAAACGGAAAACGGCTCACCCTGTCCTCCATTGCTTTGCAATGCCGGAGCGGGCGAGGACGTTGATGAAAGAGCTATCAGGAAAAATGGAGTGTTTGCTATGACTGAATTCAAGCCCATCAAGGAAGGCAAAGTCCGCGAGATCTATGACAATGGCGACAGCCTCATTATGGTTGCCACCGATCGTATCTCTGCATTTGATGTGATCCTGAAAAATAAAGTGACCAACAAGGGCAAGGTGCTGACCCAGATGAGCAGATTCTGGTTCGACTACACCAAGGATGTTCTGCCCAACCACATGCTGAGCGTGGATACTGCCGATATGCCCGAGTTCTTCCGCACGCCTGCCTTTGAGGGCCGGAGCATGAAGTGCCGCAAGCTGACCATGCTGCCCATCGAGTGCATCGTGCGCGGCTACATCACCGGCAGCGGCTGGGCCAGCTACCAGCAGAACGGCACCGTCTGCGGCATCCGCCTGCCCGAGGGCCTGCAGGAATCCCAGCAGCTGCCCGAGCCCATCTACACTCCTTCCACCAAGGCTGAGATCGGCGACCACGATGAGAACATCAGCTACGAAAAGAGCATTGAGGTGCTGGAAAAGCAGTTCCCCGGCCACGGCGAGGACTACGCCACCAAGCTGCGGGATTACACCATTGCCCTGTACAAGAAGTGCGCCGCGTATGCCCTGAGCCGCGGCATCATCATTGCCGATACCAAGTTCGAGTTTGGTCTGGATGAGAACGGCAATGTGGTGCTGGGCGATGAGATGCTCACCCCCGATTCCAGCCGCTTCTGGCCGCTGGAGGGCTATGAGGCCGGCCACGGTCAGCCCTCTTTTGATAAGCAGTTCGTCCGCAACTGGCTCAAGGCCAACCCCGACAGCAACTACGATCTGCCTCAGGATGTCATCGACAAGACCATTGCCAAGTACGAGGAGGCTTATGAGCTCCTGACTGGCAAGAAACTGTAAACACTCTGATCTTCTTTCTCCCCTCTGCTGTATGACGGCAGGGGGGATTTTTATATCAGCAGACCTGCCCGGAGGGACGGCGGGGTGTTCCACAAAAAAATCCCCCCGCCCATGAACAGATGGGGCGAGGGGAAAGCTAAGGGTTGGCAGTGTTACAGGATGCGCACCCGGATAACGGCAGGGATGGCGGCCAGCTTCTCAGCCAGCCTGCCGTCCACGGCACCGGTCGCGTCCAGCATGGTGTAAGCCATGTTCTTTTTGCTCTTGTTCACCATGTTTTCAATGTTCAGGCCCGCTTCGGTGGTCAGGGCGGTGATTTGGCTGATCATGCCGGGCTCGTTCTTGTGGATGATGCAGATGCGCTTGCCGCCGGCGCGGGGCTGATGCACCTCGGGCATGTTCACCGAGTGGGTGATGTTGCCGTTCTTGAGGTAATCGCTGATCTCCTGCGCGGCCATTGCGGCACAGTTGTCCTCGGCCTCCGGCGTGGAAGCACCCAAATGCGGGGTGCAGACGATGCCGGGCTTGCCCAGAATGGCCTCAGTGGGGAAGTCGGTCATGTAGCCGGAGACCTTGCCCGTCTCCATGGCCTCCAGCAGGGCTGCGGTGTTCACCAGCTCACCGCGGGCATAGTTCAGGATCTTCACGCCGTCCTTGCACAGGGCCAGGGTCTGGGTGTTGATGGTATCCTTGGTGGTGGGCAGGTAGGGAACATGGATGGTGATGTAGTCACACAGGGGGAGCATGTCGTTCAGGTTCACGCAGTGGTGTACCTGGCTGGAAAGGTTCCAGGCGGCATCAATGGAGATGTAGGGATCGTAGCCGTAGACCTCCATGCCCAGCTCAATGGCGCAGTTGGCCACCCGGGAACCGATGGCACCCAGACCGATGACACCCAGCGTCTTGCCCTTGATCTCGTTGCCCACAAACTTTTTCTTGCCCTTTTCCACGGTCTTGGCCATGGCGGGGTCGCCGGTTAGGCCCTGGCACCACTGGGCGGCGGCGGCCACATTGCGGCTGCCTGCGATCAGCATCCCAATGACCAGCTCGGCCACGGCGTTGGCGTTGGCACCGGGGGTGTTGAACACCACGATGCCCTGCTCCGAGCAGCGATCCAGTGGGATGTTATTCACACCGGCACCGGCACGGGCAATGGCCAGCAGGTTGTCGTTGAAGGTGGTGTTCAGCAGGTCGGCGCTGCGCACCAGAATGCCATCGGGGGCATCGGTGCCCACCGAAACATCAAACAGGTTCTTGTTCAGCTTTGCCAGGCCCACCGGGCTGATGGCGTTCAGGGTCTTGATCGTAAACATACTTTCCTATCTCCTATACACAAATCAGGCATTTGCCTTGCGGAATTTCTCCATGAAGTCCACCAGCTTCTCTACACCTTCGGTGGGCATTGCATTATAAATGGAAGCACGCATACCGCCCACCAGACGGTGGCCCTTCAGGTTGACAAAACCGGCTTCGGCGGCTTCAGCGCAGAACTTCTTGTCCATGTCAGGGTCAGGGCTGGTAAAGGTGACATTCATCGTGCTGCGGTAGCGGTGCTCCACAGGGTTGTGGAAGAACTCCTGACCGTCCAGATAATTGTACAGGATCCTGGCCTTGGCTTCGTTGATCTTCTGCATGTTTTTCAGACCGCCGATGTCGTTTTCCAGATACTTGAGCACCAGACCGGTCATGTAGATGC
>OIWQ01001222.1_pt1 | contig 31586 bp, 31 predicted proteins | sample 1587571 | NCBI WGS metagenome assembly OIWQ01 (sample SAMEA3888910, study PRJEB22519) | human gut metagenome | biome: human gut; feature: human-associated habitat; material: faeces | place: Denmark | collected 2010 | reverse complement strand
ACGCTCTGCTCAACTGCCTGCTGGTGTTCAACGTGCCCTTCACCTTCTGCAAGGGCCTGCTGGACGTGGGCCTGTGCTTCCTGATCTACAAGCCTCTGTCCCCCCTGCTGCATAAATAAACGAAAAACGATGGCTGTGCCCGAAAGGGCACAGCCGGTTTTTTATCGTATCAGCAGTTCAATGGCGTACAGCACCATAAGATGGATGGGATAGATCAGGTAATACCCCCACCGGGAAGCCGCAGGCCAGGGCGTGGGGCACATGGGAGATCACCGCCCCCAGCAGCAGCCGCTCCAGGTACTTTCTGCGGCTGTGGGTGTGATAATACCCCCCGGCGATGAAAAAGCACATAATGGGCGCGGTGATCATGCCGAAGCAGAACAGGGGATCGTACCAGGGATTGGTGGTGGGGATGAAGAAAATCGTCACATGCTGGCAGATCAGGGCCACCACAGCCAGCAGCTTCAATGTGTTGAAGTTCAGTCCGGCCTTCCGGGTCACGGGGATACCATCTTTCCTCTTGGATATTTATGCGGGTATCTTAACACATGAACCTGGGTTTAAGTCAAGAGGAAAATGACAAAAAAATACAAAAAATTACAATCCGGTTACAATTTTGTAAAAATGTAAAAAAAACAGAGGGAGACAGCCGGTTTGGCTGTCTCTCCCTGCGAATTAAATTGGCTTTATTGTCCGGCGGCCTTCTGCGCAAAGCGGTTATCCACCAGCCCGTCGAAGTCCACCCACTGGTCCGGGGTCAGCTCCCCGGCCTGGGTCATGACCGTCTCCAGCCGCTCCAGGGCCTGCTGCTCCATCACCGGGGTGCGGTTCCAGGCGTCGATCTCCCGGTGCCGGGCGCACACCCGCTCCAGAACGTCCAGGTCCGTGTCCGGGAACTGGTCACAGATGGCCTCCGCCACCTGGCGGTCCGTGTGCTCCGCCACCCACTGCTGGGCCAGGGCCATGGCGTTGACGAAGCCCTGGACCGTCTCCGGATTCGCCTCCACATAGCTGCGGTTGGCAAAATACGCGGTATACGGGATCTCGCCGCTTTCCTGGCCGATGGAGCACAGGATATACCCCTTCCCCGCCTGCTCCACCTCGGTGGCGGTGGGCTCAAACAGGGTCACATAGTCCCCGTTGCCGCCGGTGAAGGCCCCGGCCATCATGTTGAACTGCACCGAGGTGTCCACCACCGCGTCCCGCTGGGGCTCGATGCCCCGCTGCCGCAGCACATATTCCAGGGTCATCTCCGGCACGCCGCCGGCCCGGCCCCCGATGATGGTCCGGCCCCGGACGTCCTCCCAGGAGAAGGGCCCCGGCTCCCGGCCCACCAGGAAGGAGCCGTCCCGCTTGGTCAGCTGGGCAAAGATCACGGGATGGTCCTCCTTGCCCTGGTTCATCACATAGATGGCGGCCTCCGGGCCTGCCAGGCCCATGTCCGCCTGACCGGACACCACGGCGGTCATGACCTTATCGGCGCCGCCGCCGTTGGTCAGCTCCACCTCCAGCCCCTCCTGGCGGAAGAAGCCCTGGCTCATGGCCACATACTGCGGCGCGTAGAACACCGAGTGGGTGACCTCGCTCAGGCGCACCCGGGTCAGCTGTTTTTCCCCGGCGCAGCCCGGCAGAACCAGCAGCGCCGCCAGACAAAGACACAGTACGATACAGATTTTTTTCATGCTTTGACCCCCCAATAATGCTGCAGCAGCTTCTCGGCCCACAGCACCAGCCGGTACATCACCACCGCCGCGGTCGCCAGGATCACCACGCTGGCCATCACCAGGTCCATGTTGAACACCTGGGACCCGTAGACGATGAGATAGCCCAGGCCCGCCCGGGACACGAGAAATTCCCCCATGATCACCCCCACCCACGACAGGCCCACGTTGACCTTCAGGGTGTTGAACAGGGTGGGGAAGCTGGCGGGAAACACCAGCATCCACAGAATCTGACCTCTTGTGGCCCCCAGGGACCGCATCAGCCGCAGCTTTTCGCTGTCGGTTCCCAGGAAGCCCTGATACATGCTGAGGATGGTGACGATCAGGGAGATGGCCAGGGTCATCACGATGATGGACCCCATCCCCGCCCCCATCCAGACGATAAAGATCGGCCCCAGGGCCGTTTTCGGCAGGGCGTTCAGCACCACCAGATAGGGGCTGAGCACCCGGGCCACCCCCTCCCGCCACCACATACAGATGGCGATGGCGGTGCCCAGCAGGGTCCCGGCCAGGAAGCCCACCACGGTCTCCAGGCACGACACCCCCACGTGCCGCAGCAGCTCCCCGCCCCGGCACAGGCCCACCAGCGTCCCCCACATGCGGCTGGGGCTGCTGATGAGAAAGCCGTCGCTGAGCCCCACCGCCGTGGTCAGCTGCCACAGGCCCAGCAGGGCCGCCAGCAGTCCCGCCTGCCACAGCCGCACCCGGCGGCGGCTTCTCTGCCGCTGCCGCAGCCACTCCTGCCGCCGGGGGGATGGTTTATCCGTCATGCAGCTCCAGCTCCTTCCAGATGGCATTGAAAAACGTGTGAAATTCCGGGGTGTCCCGCCGCTCCATAGGCGGCAGGCCCCGCAGCGGTCCCATGTCGTGAACGGCCTTTATCCCGGCGGGCCGCCGGGTCAGCACCGCCACCCGGTCCGACATACTGATGGCCTCGCTGATGTCGTGGGTCACCAGCAGGGCGGTTTTTCCCTCCTGCCGGATGATGCGGTAAATATCCGCCGAAACCGACAGCCGGGTCTGATAGTCCAGGGCGGAGAACGGCTCATCCAGCAGCAGGATTCGGGGATCCGCCGCCAGGGTGCGGATCAGGGCGCAGCGCTGGCGCATACCGCCGGACAGCTGCCCCGGCCGCTTATCCCGGAAGGCCCACAGGCCGTAGCGCTCCAGCAGGCTCCGGACCCGGGCCTGATTTTCCGGCGTATTCTCCCCCCGGACGGCCAGAGCCAGGGTCACATTGTCCCAGATGCTCCGCCAGGGGAACAGCTGGTCCTGCTGGGGCATGAAGCCCACCTTGGGCGAGGGGCCCCGCAGGGTCTCGCCGTCCACGGTGACCTCCCCGCCGGTCAGGGTCTCCAGCCCCGCCAGGACGGACAGCAGCGTGGATTTGCCGCAGCCGGAGGGGCCCACGATGCTGCAGAACTCCCCCTCCTCCACGTCCAGGGACACGTCCCGCAGGGCCTCCACCTCCCCGTCCGGTGCCTGGTACACAAAGGCGGCGTGCAGGAGATGTATCATCATTTCCGTGTGTTCCTCCTCTGATACTGATTCCTGATTCAAAAATGGAATCAGGAGTCCCGTGCGCTGGGCGCACACTGTGACGTCTCATACTTCGGCGCTGTTAAAAACTTTTTAACAGGTTCCGGTATGAGACAATGCGGAGAGCGGAAAACTCCCTCTCCGCCATCATCCTATGCACTCCCCCGCCCCGTGGTTCCCGGCGGAGCAAGCTCTGTGGGCTTTTGGGGCAAGCTGAAGCCCCGGGAGAAAACTCCCGGGGCTGATTTATATACTGAGCTTATCCCTCCCGCTCCGGGTGCATCTGCTGCTTGACCCGGCGGCCAGTGGGGGTGGCAGCCAGGCCGCCCAGGGCAGTCTCCCGGAACTCCACCGGCATGCGGCGGCCCACCTCGCCCATGGCGTCGATGACCTCGTCCACGGGGATGCGGCTTTCGATGCCGGCCATGGCCATGTCCGCTGCGCTGATGGCGTTCACCGCGCCGATGACGTTGCGCTTGACGCAGGGGACCTCCACCAGGCCCGCCACGGGGTCGCACACCAGGCCCATGAGGTTCTTCAGGGCCATGGCCACGGCGTGGCCGATCTGCTGGCCGGTGCCGTCCCGCAGGGCCACCAGGGCTCCTGCGGCCATGGCGGAGGCGGTGCCGATCTCCGCCTGACAGCCGCCGGAGGCACCGGCGATGCAGGCCTTGTAGGCGATCACCGCGCCGATGCCGCTGGCCACATACAGGGCCTCCAGGATCCGGTGCTGGCTCAGCTCCTCATACTTGCACATGGGCAGTAGCACCGCCGGAAGCACGCCGCAGGCGCCCGCCGTGGGGGCCGCCACAATGCGGCGCATGCAGGCGTTGGACTCCGCCATGGACAGGGCCTCGGCGATGACCTCGCTGACGTAGCCGCCGGACATGGCCCGGCCCCGGATGGAATACTGCCGCATTTTCAGGCCGTCGCCGCCTACCAGGCCGCTGACGCTGCGGCGGCGGCCGGTGTAGGTGTCCGCCGCGTCCACCATGTATTGCCAGGTGGTCAGCATTTTTGCCATGGATTGCTGACGGGTCACCTGGCGCTCGTCCATGTCCGTCTCCAGCACGATCTCCCAGAAGGGCTTGTGATCGGCTTCCATGCGGTCAAAGATTTCCTTCATCGAATCCAGCGACATCGTCATCATCCTCCTTATCGTAATAGGTCACCGACAGAATGCCCGTCAGCTCCGAAAGAAACGCCACCTGGTGGGGCTTGATATGCTGGTCGGTCTCGATGACCATCAGCGCGTCGCCGCCCCGCTTGTGGCGGCACAGGCTCATATTGGCCACGTTGATGCGCAGCTGGTTCAGCACCGAGGTTACCGCCGCCACGGCGCCGTTTTCGTCCTGGTTCCGGATGACCAGGGTGTTGAACATCCCGTCGAAGCTGACGTCGATGCCGTCCACCTTGTTCACCAGGATGCGGCCGCCGCCCACGCTGCACGCCTGCAGCTCCAGCCGCTTGCCGCCGGCGTCCCAGGCCTCGATCACGGCAGTGTTGGGGTGGGCGTCCCGCAGCTCCACAGTGTCGATGGTGAACTCCAGCCCACGCTTTTTAGCCTCCTGGTAGGCGTAGGGTATGCGGAGATCGTCGGGCTTCATGCCCAGAAGTCCCGCCACCAGGGCCCGGTCGGTGCCGTGGCCGGAGCCGGTTTCGGCAAAGGAACCGTGCAGATGGATCTTGGCCTCCACCGGCTCGTCGCCCAACAGGGTGCGGGCCATGCTGCCGATGCGGACCGCTCCCGCCGTATGGGAGCTGGACGGGCCCACCATCACCGGTCCCAGAATATCAAAAATATCCAGCATGTGATCGTTCCTCGCTTTCTCCATGCAATCAAGGTCATCATAGCACAGGCTGCCAAAAAAAGCGAGAGGGTTTCTAAAATTTTTTGAGATTTTACAGAACGGCGCAAAATTTTACCAGATGCGCCCGGCGCATATTCGGGGCATCGGCGGCACAATCTATGGTTGCGATACCCAACGGCGGTTTTCGCTGAAAACGCAAGAAAGGAGAACGCAATCATGTCTACCAAGAATACCAATAAGCTGAACGTGCCCCAGGCCCGTGCCGCCATGGATAAGTTCAAGATGGAGGCTGCCAGCGAGGTGGGCGTCAACCTGAAGGAAGGCTACAACGGCGACCTGACCTCCCGCGAGGCCGGTTCCGTGGGCGGCCAGATGGTCAAGAAGATGATCGAGTCCTACGAGAAGAACCTGTAACCATATACGCACAGCAAAACTGACGCTGCCGCAGCAGCGTCAGTTTTGTTTGCTCTATAATACATCAGCGGCAGGCAATGCCTGCCGCCGGTGTATTGAGGGAGGTTCTATCATGGAAGAGGTTCGATATATCTATTTCTTTGCCTTGCTCATTGTTCGAGGAGCAAGGCGCTTAATCGTTGCGCCATAAGCCGGTGGCCCTCCGGTGTCGGGTGCAAGCCGTCAAGCAGCAGTTCGCCGCGCACCGTGCCGTCCTTCTTCACATAATCCGCATAGAAGTCGATATACGGAACTCCGAAGGCCACGCAGTAACGCCTGAGCCATGCGCAGTATTCTTTCATGCGTGATGCGGCCGCAGAGAAATCGACTACCGCTGACCAGGCCTCTGGCGTATGCGCATCATCCACCGGAAGGGGGAGGCCCACTATCGGAAGCACGCCAACGCCTATAACCTGATGGATCATGGCGCCCATATTGGCCCGCGCTCCGGTATCTGTCCCGGAATAAAAGACGTCGTTGCTGCCGCCCATCAGCAGCACACGCGGATGCTCCGCACCGATGCCGCCCGCCTTCAGCTCCGGAAGAAACCGCTGCAGCCGCGCCAGCATACCGCCCGTGGTATCGCCGTTGACGCCCTCATTGGAGACGCTCCAGCCGGTTTGCCGTGCGCACAGATGCGTCCACCGCTGGAGGGGACGCACGCCAAAGCCGAAGGTCAGGCTGTCGCCTACGCAGATCAATCGCATGTCGTTTCGCTCTCTGCTTTTTCTTCTGCCGCATCAGCCGGCTGCGCTTCCGCAGAGGGAGCTTCCTCTGCGGCGGTCTTCCCCCCGGTGGGGGATCCTGCGGGATCGGCGGACTGCGCCCTGCGCTTATGTCCGAAGGGATCGGCGGCACGTTTGGCGCGCACCTCGGCGGCAATCGCCGCCTCCTTGGAGACCTGCTCCTGCTCCTCCGGCGTCAGATGGGGACAATCCGGCTGGAAAAGCAGACGTCTTCTGCTGAAATAGCGCCAACTGGCCCACAAAATAAACAATTCCAGAGCCAGGATGATTGCCAGCAGCTTGGCGATCTTCGGCTGGTCATTCGCACAGGAGACCACGATCTCAACGGCATAGACCAGACTGGAGAAGGCCACCGCACCGCAGAAGAAAACCGGGCCGCGCCACTTGCTGTTGATGAATCCGACAAAGGACACAGATAAAAGCGCCACCATGAGCAGCTTATAGACGATATACACCCAGCTGGAATGATTGACAATGGCACTGTAGATCGGGGAAATGTCACACAGAATGGCGATCAAAAGGAAAAAGCGGATAAACCGGATATAGGCCGTCGGAGCGCTGAGCGAGCTGCGGAATTGCAGGTTTATTTTGCCTCTTTTGGGTTCAAACAACATCATGTGTTTTCCTCTTTTCTCTTTTTATGTCCGGGAGGAGAGCAGGCCGAGCTTCTGCACAGCCAGATAAATGCCATCATTCTGCGGCGACGGAGTGACATATTCTGCGATCTGACGCACTTCCTCCGGTGCATGCTGCATGGCGATCGGATGGCCAACACAGCGAAGCATCGCCACGTCATTCTGGCTGTCGCCAAAGGCATAGCAATCCTGCGGCGAAATGTGGAACAAATCGCAGAGGAATTGAATACCAGACGCCTTTGAGCATCCGATGGGCGGCAGCTCATAGAAGGAGGGGTCCCGTTTTATAATGGTACAATATGGCCGGATAAAATCAAGAAAGGCTTTTTCATCGCTGTTTTCATCGTAGAAAAAGCAGATCTTCTCCATGCGCAGCTCCGGCGATTGAACAAGGGAGCGCACGGGGATGCCTCGCTTCTCAAAGCGCAGGACCGCTGCGTCGATCTCGGTGTTGCGGATATGGAACCAATTGTCGATCGCAGCGCCGTTGGGCGACTCGTAGTAGATCCCACCGCGGCACTTCTTGGCCATTTCGATGATCTTCTCACAGACGGCCGGGTCAAACCCCTTACGAAAAATATGCCGGCCCTTCCAGAAGATATCCTGGCCGCAGGCGCAGATGTATCCATCCCACGGGATATCCGACAGAGGCGGGTATATATCGGCCAGGGGCCTCCCTGTGTTTATGATACACGAATGGCCTTGCTTTTGCAAGCTGCGAATTGCTTCCGTTGTCGATTCCGGGATCGTTCCGTCCTCGCAGACAATGGTTCCGTCAACATCGAAAAAAAGCATACTCATTTTGCTTCTCCTTATTTCATTGTAAAATGCAGGAAACGGACAGATAAGGTTGTTTGCTGCACATTATGAATGATCTTGACACACTGCTATGAGTACACTTGCGGCAGATCACATATACAATCCGCCGTTGACGTTCATATAATCGCCGGTGACGTAATCGGAAAGATCACTGGCATAGAACAGCACTGCGTTGGCGATGTCCTCCGCCGTGCCGTAACGCCCGGCCGGGATATAGGTCTTGGGATCGACCTTGGACCAGGAAAGCGTTTTGCCCATGGGCGTGAGAATATTGCCAGGGCACACGGCATTGGAGGTGATGTGGTACTCCGCTCCCTTAAGAGCAAAGCACTTGCTCAGATTCAGGATGCCGGCCTTTGCCGCCGCATAGGACGCATCGGAGCTTCTGCCGCCGCGCAGCGCCGCCAGGGAGGACATATGCACCAGCTTTCCGTAGCCCTGCTCCTTCATGACGGCGTAAACCGCCTGGGTCACGAAGAACGTGGACTTCAGGTCGATGTCCATCATACGGTCCCAGCTCTCCGGCGTGATATCCTCCAGTGCGGTGGAGCCGGTGATACCGGCCACATTGACCAGAATGTCCAGCCGCCCGAACAGCTCCCGCGCCTCGGCGACCTTGGCCGGGATGGTGTCAAATGCGGCAACATTAAATTCCAGCGCCCGGGCCTGGCCGCCGTGTGCATTGATATCGTCGGCAACCTCCTGCGCAGAGCTCAGATTCAGGTCCGCCAGGATGACCTTTGCGCCATACTCCGCCAGGCGGCGTGCGCTGGCCTCTCCGATTCCGCGGCCTCCGCCGGTAATCATGGCTACCTTACCGTGAAGCATGTCAGTCAACATCATAAAGATCTTCCTTTCTCATCCCTTATGGACGGACTTTTTGAATGCGTCCAAAGCGGCCTCGCGCACCATCTCGCAAAGGGACGGATGCGCAACGATCATCTTTTCCCACTGGTCTGTGGTCAGGCCACCAGCCACCGCCGAGGTAGCCATAGCGATCATCTCCGAGGAGTTCTCGCCCACGATCGTTATGCCAAGCGTCTTTGTGGTAGCCTTATCCGCAACAACGAACACGCTGCCGGAGGCGCCCTCCGCAAGGGCCATGCCATTTGCGCTGTAATCAAAGCTGCCGAGCACCGGATCATACCCGGCCTCCTTTGCGCCCTCAGTCGTCAGACCCACCGACGCAAACACGGGGATCGTGTAGGTGCAGACGGGAACCGGCATGGTGCCATAGGGCTTATCCTCGCCAAGGATATCGGCAACGGCCGCCTCGCCCTCGGCGTAAGCGGCGTGGGCCAGCTGATATCCGCCCACCACATCGCCGATGGCATACACACCGGGCAGATTTGTCCGCTGGTGCTCGTCCACAACGATGCATTTTTTCTCCGTCATGGCCAGGCCCAGCTTCTCGGCGTCAATGCCGGTCAAGTTGGTCTTTCGGCCGGCGGCCATAAGCACCTGTTCGCAAACGGTTGCTTCCTCCTGGCCGTTGATCTCGTACACCGCCTTGAGCTGTGCGCCGGTTTTCTCGATGCGCAGCATTTTTGCTCCCAGCTTGAAGGAAATGCCAAGCTTCTTCATGTCGTTCATGACAATCTTGACGGCTTCCTTCTGCTCGCGCACCATCAGCTCGGGCATCATTTCAACCACCGTGACCTCGGTGCCATAAGCCGCAAAGGCACAGGCCAGCTCCAGACCGATCACGCCGCCGCCCATAACGACCATGCTGCGAGGCAGGCTGGGCAGGTTGAGCGCACCGGTGGAATCAATGCAGAGCTCGTGACCGGGGATCGGGATCATCATAGGCACAGAGCCGGTTGCAAGGATGACGTTTTTGCCCTGATACTCCTCGCCGCCGCAGGCGACAATGCGCTCGGGCTTCAGAACCGCTTCTCCGTTGACGATCCCCACGCCCGCCTTGGTCAGCAGATACTTCACGCCGCCGACCAGCTTGGCCGTGACCTCGGCCTTGCCCTTCTGGATCTGCTTGAAGCTGAAGGTTCCGGCATCGCGGAAGATATCCTTCTTGACCAGCGCACGGATCTTTTCCATCACGTTGGCCTTATCCACCAGGTACTTGGTGGGAATGCAACCGATGTTCAGGCAGGTACCGCCCAAATGCTCTTTTTCAAAAAGAGCGACCTTCTGACCCGCACGGGCCGCTGAGATTGCGGCGCTGTAGCCGCCGGGGCCGCCGCCGATAATCAGCAGATCATATTGTTTCATATTCCTGCCCTCCTTGTCAACACAGCATCAGAGACGGATCTTCCATCAGCGTTTTCAGCTCCTGCAGGAACTGGGCGCCATATGCGCCGTCGATGATCCGGTGATCGAAAGAACCTGTCACGGTCATGGCATGGACCGGGACGAACTTCTCGCCGTCCCATTCCGGCTTGACCTTGATGGCGCCAACGGCAAGAATGCAGCTCTCAGGCGGGTTGTCGATGGCGATAAACTGCTCAACATCATACATTCCGAGGTTCGAGATCGTAATGCTTCCGCAGCCCATGTCGGCAGGCGCCAGCTTGCCGTCGCGAGCCTTGGCGATCTGTGCCTTGTAATCCAGTGCGATCTGCTCGAGGCCCTTTGCGTCGATGTCCTTGACCACAGGCACCACCAGTGCGCCGTCCAGCGCAACGGCAAGGCCCACGTTGGTGTGCTTATAGACACGGACCTCATCGTTTTCATAGCGGGCGTTGACCAGCGGGAATCTGCGGGATGCCACGGCGATGGCCTTCGCCATAATATCGTTGTAGGACAGCTTGATGCCCTTCTTGTTCTTGTAGGTGTCGCGCAGCGCCATGCAGGCATCCATCTTGATGACCATCGTGCACTGCCAGCAGGGGATCTCGCTGAGGGATTCCTTCATGCGGCGGCCGATGATCTTGCGGATGTTGGTCATGGGCAGCACTTCATATTCCGCCTCGGCCTGCTCCGCAGCGGCTGCCGCAGGCTCCTCCAGGGCGGCAGGAACATAGTTCTCCACGTCCATGCGCTTGATAAACTGGCCGTTGGAAGCAACAACGTCCGCCAGATCAATGCCCCGCTGGCGGGCCATCATCTTGGCATTGGGCATAGCCGGGTAAACGGGGTGCCGCTTTCCGGATGCGGGAGCGGCGGAAGCCGGGGCGGCCGCATGGGCCGGGGCGCTGCCCTTGATGATCGGAAGATACTCGTCCTGCTCCTCGATCACCGCAGGCGCCGGCGCATTTTCGGCAGGAGCTGCCGGAGCAGCCGCTGCGCCGCCCCGCCGGTAGGATGCGGCGTCCGCCGCCTTGCCCACCACGGCAAGCACACTGCCGGCATTGACCTTGTCGCCCTCAGCCACCAGCACATCGAACACAACACCGGCGGCGAAGCTCTCCACCGGAAGAACGGCCTTGTCCGTTTCCGCCTCAACCAGAACGTCGCCGCGCTTGACCGTATCGCCGACCTTCACATTGACGGAGACAATGGTGGCCTCATCCGTCGTCTGACCGGCAGACGGCATCTTGATCTCGGTGCCGACGTTAGCGGGGGCGGCTGCCTGGGCAGCGGGTGCAGGGGCGGAGGGAGCTGCTGCGGGAGCCGGTGCGGCAGGGGCCGGGGCTTCGCTCTGATACTTCTCGCCCTTTTTGCCAACCACCACCAGCACGCTGCCGGCATTGACCTTGTCGCCCTCGCTTACCAGAACGGCAAGAACATCTCCGGCGGCAAAGCTCTCTACCGGGAGAACGGCCTTGTCCGTCTCCGCCTCAACCAATACATCGCCGCGCTTGACCGTGTCGCCAACCTTTACGTTGACGGAGGCAATGGTGGCCTCATCCGTTGTCTGACCGGCAGATGGCATTTTGATTTCAGTCATAGTACCTATCTCCTTTTTCTTACAGCTTGGCAAGCTTCCGGGCTTCCTCTGCGATGCGTTCGGCAGAGGGGATCACAAACTGCTCCAGCTTGGGAGAGAAGGGGGTGGGGGTGTCCGGTGCGGCAATGCGCACGATGGGGGCATCCAAGGAGGTGATCGCATGCTCGGCAACATAGGAAGCAAGCTGTGCGCCCCAGCCGCCGTTGTAGTGATCCTCGTGGACGATCATCAGCTTGCCGGTCTTGGCAATGGATTTGAGCACGGTGTCGTAATCGAAGGGGACCAGGGTGCGCGGGTCAATGATCTCGCAGCTGATGCCCTCTTTTTCCAGCTCATCGGCAGCCTGCATAGCGCGATACCACATAAGCATGTTGGCAACGATGGTGATATCCTTGCCCTCGCGGCGGATCGCCGCCTGACCGAAGGGAATGGCGTAATCCCCTTCGGGGACCTCGCCCATGGCGCTGAGCTGACCGGCTTCCTTGCGCTTGCCGCCGTAGAGCAGCTTGTGCTCAAAAACAAGGACCGGGTTATCGTCGCGAATCGCCTGCTTCATCAGGCCCTTGGCATCATAGGCCGTGGAGGGGCAAATGACCTTCAGGCCTGGGCAGTGGATGAAATAGCTTTCAAGGGACTGCGCATGCTGCGCACCGCGATTGGTGGCGCCGCAGGGGGCCCGCATGACCATGGGCACATGCACCTTACCGCCGGACATGTAGCACATCTTTGCCGCCTGGTTGACCAGCTGGTCCATCATGCAGAACAGGAAGTCACCATACTGCAGGTCGGCCACCGGGCGCATGCCGTTCATAGCGGAGCCGACGCAAACTCCGGAGATCAGGATCTCGGAGATAGGCGTGTTGAAGCAGCGGATCTTGCTGAAATCCTGCCCCTCCAGCACAAAGCCCTTATCCTTGGCAATGCGGACATTGGCGCCGAATTCCTCGCCGATCCCCTTGGTCACGGTAAAGGCGCCGCCCATGCCGCCGGGAATATCTTCGTCCTCGCCCAGCACAAACACGCTGGGATCTCTGCGCATTTCCTCTGCGATGGCGCTTTTATAAGCGTCAGCGATAGACATCATAGCCATTTGTTAACCCTCCCAAAACACATTGTGCAGCGCAGCCTCATTCTCGGGCATCGGCGCATTCTTTGCATACTCAACCGCTTCGTCGATCTCGGCCTCGACCTCAGCCTCCAGCTTTTCCAGGTCCTCCTCCGAAATCACATTTTCCTTCAGGATGCGCTCGCGGAACATCTTAACAGGATCGTGGTCCTGGATCCACGCCTTCTCCTCGTCCTTGGGGCGATAGCCGCAGGCGTCATTGCGGGAATGTCCGCCGTGGCGATAGGTCTTGAGCTCCAGAATCGTCGGGCCCTCACCGGCACGGGCTCTTGCAATCGCCCGGGTGGCGGCCTCGTTTACGGCAACAACATCATTTCCGTCAACGACCTCACTGGGGATCCCGTAAATCGCAGCGCGTCCTGCGGCGACATCCTCCTGGCAGCAGGTCAGAGAGATGGAGGTATTTGCCGAATACAGGTTATTCTCGCAGACATAGATGACCGGCAGCTTCCAGAGACCGGCTGCGTTCATCGTTTCATGATAAGAGCCCTCGTTGGATGCGCCGTCGCCGAAGAAGCACACGACAACGTTGTCCTCGCCGCGCATCTTGAAGGCCAGAGCGGCACCGGCGGCGATGGGCAGGTTGCCGCCAACGATGGCGTTGGCGGTCATGGCGCCAACGGAGATGTCGCCGGTATGCATGGCGCCGCCTATACCGTGGCAGCAGCCCTCAGCCGCGCCGAACATTTCGCACATCATGGACTTCACGGACACGCCCTTGGCAATATCGTGTCCGGCCGGACGATGGGTAGAGGCCATCCAGTCCTCCTTGCGAAGGTCATACAGCATACCGACCGCACTGGCCTCTTCACCGGTGGACTGGTGAATGGTGCCAGGCATAATGCCCTCAAGGAACAGGTAGTAAATGCTCTCTTCGTATTTACGGATCTCATACATCTTTCGATACATGCCGAGAGCCTTTTCTTTTGCGGGAAATGTGCTCATATTCGTTCTCCTCCTGTTGCGAAATTTTTAGTAAAAAAATTAATACTGATAAAAATAATATAGCTTATTTTTTCGCAATGTCAATGTTTTATCTATAATTTGACAAAATTTGAAAGAAGAAGTTCTATGCCCTCCTATTTCGCATAGTTTTTGTTTAAAAATTTTGCATCACCAAGAAAATTTTACTAAAATGTTTGCGTTTTTGAGAAGGGTGTGCTATCATGTCAGTATCTGATTTTTATAAGTAACGGAGATGAACTATGAAAACAGGAAAAACAACCCTATCCGACGTTGCTGCCGCTGCCGGCGTGTCCGTTTCCACCGCCTCGCTGGTCTTGAGCAATTCCGTTGGGTCGTCTATCCCTCTGGCCACGCAAACCCGGGTGCGCGAGGCGGCCAGGTCGCTGCAGTATCTGCCTCCGAAAAAAAGATCCTCCGCCATAAAGTCCTCCTTGCCGGTGCTGATCCTGACAAGCGATCTGACAAACCCCTATTATCCCATTCTGGTGGAGCACCTGGAGCGTGCGGCCGAAAAGTACGATTTTCAGTTTCTGTGCTGCAACACCTATCACCAGGTCCAGCGCGAGAGGTTTCTTTTGTCTCAGGCAGAGAAGGGGCAGTTCTTCGCCGTCGTTTTTCTGTATCCTCCCGGTGATCCCGAATACGCCGGTAAAATAAACCGCAAGCTGCCGGTGGTTGCCATTTGCGACAAGGACGCCGCATTGGGGATCGACCTGATCGAGATGAACAACTATCAGGCGGGCTGCATTGCGGCAGAGCATCTGCTCTCCTGCGGGCATGACAGGATCGCTATTTTCTCCAGCGATCCATCCCGCAGTATTTCCCGCTCCAATCGGGTCAGAGGCGCCACAGAAACCATTGCGCAGGCAGGAAAGCTGTCCACTCTCTTTATAGCGGACCGCTCTGCCCTGCGGGATATTCCCGGCGATAACACGAATTACAAAACCGGGGTCTGTCTCGGCCGGGACATGGAGCTTCCCGGGCACTACAGCGCCATTATTGCGGTCAACGATATGGTGGCCATGGGTGCAATGGATGCGCTGGCCAATCGGGGCGTCTGTTTTCCCGAGGATATGTCCATCATCGGCTTTGACAATCTGCTCTACACCGGCCTGTTGCGAATCTCACTGACCACCGTTGACTATCACATGGACATGCTGGCCCAGGCGGCGGTGGCTCTCCTCTACCGGCGGCTGCACCCGCAGGCAGCGGAGCTTCTGCTGTCTGCCACGCGCTTCAAGGTCGAGTGTCCCCCGAACCTGGTCCTCAGAAGCTCCACCGCTGCGTATCGAGACAAGACCCACTCGTGACCCTCTGCCGCCGCACATATGACCGACGGAAACTCCGGCCGCATTACCGCAGGCTCTTTCTTGATGCGTCCGTCAAGGAAAAACCTGCGGTAAATTGGCCTGAATTCCTGTCTATATTGTTTTTTTGCACAAATTTTATCGTTATTTATTGCACAAATTTTTCAATTACGTTGTTTTTTCCTTTTATTATGTCGAAATCTGTTTTTCAAACCCCTTGCAGATTTTGAAATTTTTTGTATTTTATTTATTATGGAAGGTTTCAATAAGGCACTTAAAAAAAACTGCGGAGCTTTGGGTGTGAGGTGGTACTCGTGGAACTGAATCATACCTGCGTTGAGATTCTGAAGATACTCTATAACGAGCAGGATTACGTTTCCATAGCGGATTTGTCCGAGCGGTTGGGCAAAACCGAGCGCTCTGTTCGGTATAACCTTGACATAGTGGACAAATACCTTCAGCAGCACGGCTTGCCGTTTACCGAACGTGAGTTCGCCCGGGGTATAAAGCTCAAGGTCACGCCGGAGGTCTCCACCGTTCTGCACGATTATTTATCCGTTTCCACGCCGTACCAGTACAAATTCAGCACGGAGGAGCGGATACGGTATCTGGAGATCTGTCTGCTGCTTGGCCATAAGCGCTACACGCCGATTGCCGACATGGCCCGCCAGCTGGTGGTCTCCTATGGGACGATCTCCACGGATCTGGCCGCCGTTGAGGATTGGATGAATGCGCACCGCCTCACGATGGAGCGCAAGTCCCGCATGGGCATCCGCATATGCGGCAGTGAAGATCTGATCCGCACCGTTTGCCTGGACCGCCTGAATGAAAGCATTTCCTTGCAGGAATACGAACGCTATCTCTGTGGAAATCCCCTGGAAAATAAGGTTTCTCTCCTCATCTTCAGCGAGCTGTTCTGCGAGCTGGACGTGAGCTTCTTCCGCGAGCTTCCCAAGCAGGCGGAAAGCGTTCTGTGCCGCGTTTTCAGCGATGACTCATTTGGCAAGATGATTTTTGCGCTGGCCATCATGACCCAGCGCCGCAGAAGCGGCGTGGCCGGTCCCATGGTTTCTCCGTCCGACGAGGAGCTGCACACCCCCTCCGAGGAGCAGAGCGCTGCGCAGAGCATGCTGGACCAGATCGGCCAGCGCTATCATGTGACCTTCACCGAAGGGGACCGGATCAGCCTTACCGAACGCCTTCTGAGCTCCAAGTGCATCCTCAGCGGATGCGCCACTCTCGGGCGCGATTCCAGGCGCCGCAAAAAAATGGCCAGCGTTGCCGACCAGATCGTTGCCAATATCGAGCGACTTTATCAGATCAGCTTCGGCGAGGACCGGCAGGGCCTGGTGGAGCGGCTGATGGTCCACCTGACGCCGACAACCTACCGCATCCGCTTTCACAAGAGCATTGTGAATCCCCTGTATGATGAGCTGGTCGCCCAGCACCGGCAGCTTCTGGAAAACACGGCCATTGCCGTGAAGCCCTTTGAGGACTACTGCGGAGCTCCTATCGGGGAGCATGAGGTATCCTACATTGCGCTGTATTTCCTCGCATCGCTCAACCAGCTCCAGCATCCCAATGAAAAGCGTCCCCGCGTCATCGTGGCCTGCGGAAGCGGCTATGGAACGGCGCAGGTGGTGACCTCGCAGCTCAAGAGGCTCTTTGACGTGGATATCGTCAGCGTTCATTCCGGCCGCGATGTGACGGAGATGGTGCTCAACCACACGGTTCCCTATGACTGCATCGTCAGCACGGTGGATCTTCCCCGGCTTCCCAGCAGCTCTTATATCAAGATCAATCCCGTGTTCGACAGCGGCGATTACCGAAAGCTGAGCCAGCATATCAACGCCAAGCGTCTGCGCGAGATCTCCGGTGACATGCTGTATATCGCCAACAATCTGGTCGATGTTGTCAAGCGCTACGGCTGCGTTGATAATCTGGACCATCTGCGATATGAATTTCTGTCCGTGCTCACACGCGGCTCCGTTATGCAGGGCTTCCCCAATGATGCCGGTTCCCCCACTCTTATGGACCTGCTGGAGCCTCGCATGATCCGGCTGGGTGTTTCGTGCCGGACCTGGGAGGATGTTATCGACGCGAGCACATTTTCTCTGGAGGAATACGGATACGTTACCCGGAACTATAAAACGGCTATTCGGCAGAATATTCTGGATTTTGGACCCGGTATGGTCATGTTCCCGGGAACGCTGGTGGCCCACGCAAGTCCTGTCAACGGCTGCAAGCGCCTTGGATTCGGCTTTATGACCCTGGCCGAACCGGTGGTCTTTAACAATCCCAATTATGATCCGGTCCGGATCGTGTTCACGCTCTCGGTTCTTGACAGCGCCAATTATATGAACGCGATCGTGCAGCTCTTTCAGATGCTGTCGGAAAAGCAGTTCCGCGAACGACTCTTTTCCGTGCAGTCCAAGGACCAGGTCATTCAAATCATCAGAGATTTTCTCAATACGCAGACATAACGCAATACACAAATACAGAAAGAAACTTTTACATGTAAGGAGCACGAAGATGAACACCGAAGAAACCTTTGCCTTAGATCCCAAATGCGTTCAGCTGCAGGTCAAAGCGGCTGACTGGCAGGATGCGATCCGGAATACCTGCAAGCCCTTGCTGGACAATGGCTATGTTCTTCCCGGTTATCCGGCGGACGTGATCGAGCGCGAAATGCAGTGGGCCACCGGACTTCCGACTATGCCCTTTGGCGTGGCCATCCCGCACGCACTCAAGCCGGATAACGTTGTTTCCGCCAAGGTTGCAGCCAGTCTCCTGGCCGAGCCGGTCAGCTTTAAGCAAAGCGGCGGGACGGAGGAGGACAACCCCGTTGAAGCGAAGATCGTATTCGTCCTTGCGCTGAAGGATTCTTCGTCCCAGCTGTCCCTGCTTCAGAATCTCATGGTTGCTATTTCTGACGAGGATATGCTCACTGCCCTTGCGGCGGCGACTACCCCGGAGGAATTTTGCAATATATTCAACGGTTGCAGCACAGTTGCCGCCAAGTAAGAAAGGAGGATATCACTATGGTAAATCGCAAGGTCAAGGTGTTGGTCGCTTGCGGCGCCGGCATTGCGCAGTCCGGTATGATTCAGAGCATGATCAACAAGTTCTTAGACGAGAAGAAGGTTCCCTATGAAAGCGTGAAGTGCACGTTCTATGAGCTGCAGAGCAAGGTCGCTTCCTGGAATCCCGATTTCGTCTATACCGTGGGCAAGCCCCCCTTCCAGATGCGTGAGGGTCTGCACCATGATGCCATGCCCATCTTCACCGGCTTTGGCCGTGACAAGGCTCTCGGCGATCTGTATGACATGATCCAGAAGCTGGAGGCCTGACCCATGTCGTCCCTGAAGAAAGAATAATAAAGGAGAGAAGAAAATGCAAGCGATTCAATCTGTCATTGATTTCATGCAAAATCTTGGCGCAGCCTGCATGATGCCCATCTTTGTGTTCATCATCGGTCTGATCGTCCGCGTTCCCTTTAAGCAGCTGCTCAAGGCGTCCATCACCGTTGGCTGCGGCTTCATCGGCACCTTCATGGTCATGAACCTGCTGTCCACCTACATCGGGCCCATTTCCAATGCGCTGGTTGAGAAGTTCGGCCTGACCCTGGACGTTATCGATGTCGGCTGGCCTGTCACCGGCTCCTTCGCATGGGCCGTTCCCATCAGCCCGCTGATCTTCGTCTGCGTGTTCGCCCTGAACCTCGTGCTGATCGTTGTCGGCTTCACCCGCACCCTGGACGTTGATATCTGGAACTACTGGGGCTTCATGCTGGCCGGCGCCATGGTCTACTACAGCACCAATAACGTGATCTTCGGTCTGATCGCCGCTCTGATCACCGCTGCCGTCACCTTCTGGCTGGCCGACTATGCCGCCCCCGTGACGCAGGACATTTATCCCGGCATCAGCTTCCCCCATACCTGCGCAATCTTCTGGATGCCGTATGCCAAGTTCATGAACTGGATCTATGAAAAGATCCCCGGCTTCAGAAAGCTCGACGCCAACCCCGAGCACATGAAGGAAAAGATCGGCTTCTTCGGCGATCCCATGTTCATCGGCCTCATCGTCGGCGTTGTTCTCGCCATCCTGGCTGGCCAGAGCCCCAGCGATGTCATCATCTCCGGTCTGAACATCTCCGCCGTTATGCTGCTGCTGCCCAAGATGGTCTCCCTCCTGATGGAAGGTCTGTCCACCATCGCTGAGTACACCCAGAAGTGGGCCCAGAACATGAAGTTCCTGAAGGGCAAGGAGCTCTACATCGGTATCGATGGCGGCATCCTGATGGGCCGTCCCTCCGTTATCGTTGTCGGCGTTATCATGATCCCCATCATGCTCGTGATCGCCGCTATCCTGCCCGGCAACCGCGTGCTGCCCATCGCCGACCTGGCCGTGCTGACCTCCTGGTTCTGCTGGTGCCCCGTGGCCGCTAAGGACAACATCTTCCGCGGCATCGTGTCTGCTATCATCCAGGGCGTTATCATCCTGCTCATCGCCACCGCTATGACGGATATCCACGACGTTATGGCCATCCAGTCCGGCTACACCTACGCCGAGGGTATCAGCCACACCTCCGCTCTGGTTATGGGTCAGGAGCTTGTTCCCGATGCTCTGTACTTCCTGTTTAACCTGTTTTAATCAGAACCCCTCCGTAATCAACCCCTAAAAATCCGGTGGCCCCATATGAGTATCGCTTGTATGGGGCCACCGCACACTTCCCGCTCCCCGCCGACAGAAATCATACAAAGGAGAAACACTTCTCATGGAAAAGGTCCTTCTTATCAGCGACCTTGATAAAACTCTCTTGGATAACAGCGCCAGGGTACCGCAGCAGTGTTTGGACGCCATCGCTGCGTTCACGGCTCAAGGTGGTCTTTTTTCCGTATGCACCGGCCGCCCCACGCGCGGTGCGCTTATGTACTCCCAATTGGTCGGGCTTATCAATACGCCAATTATCTCCTATAGCGGAGCCTGTATATATGATACCAAGACCCATCATGCACTGTGGCAGGACTTTCTGCCCGGCGAGACAGAAGACGTATTCTGTGCGGCATTGGATCTTTTCCCTCGCATAGGTTTGGCCATATATCGCGGAGAGGACGATCTCACCTGTACCATTCATCCAAACGAATATACCGATGAGCTTTTGTGGAAACGGGAATCCTACCGGGCGGAGACCTGTACGCTGGACAGCTTCCCGAAGCCCTGGAACAAATGCGTACTCACCGGCCCCGAGGAGGACATGGCCAAATGCACGGAATTCATTCGGGAGAACACGCCCTGTCCGATCACTGCGGTTCTTTCCGAAAAGATTTTCCTGGAGATCAACGGCCCGGGCATCAGCAAGGGAGACGCCCTTGTTCGACTGTCCGAATATCTGCGGCTCCCTATGAAGAACATCGTCGCCATCGGTGACAGCATGAACGACAGGACCATGCTGCAAACGGCGGGCGTCAGTGTTGCCGTGGGCAATGCCGTACCCGAGATCCAGGCCATGGTCGACTTTGTGGTCGCTCCAAATAGTGCGTTCGGCATTTGTGAATGCATTGAAAACATAGCGCTCCCGCTGCTTTGCGGCGAGCCGATCAGGAAATAATTTCCCATAGAAAGGATGCAGCATTATGGAATATCATGGCATCGTCGGCTCCGCCGGCATTGTGGTTGGCAAGGCATATCGTTATGAACGCTATGCCTTTGATATGGCTGGAGTCAGCGTGGGCACGCCGGAGGAAGAGCTCATTGGCTATGAGCGCGCTGTAAATGCCGCCAAGGCCGAGCTGGAAGCCCTCATCGAGCATTTCCGTGCGTTGAATGACGATGAGAAAATCGCCATTTTCACGGCTCATCTTGAGATACTGATTGACGAGACCATGGATGAGGAGACGCGCGATTCCATTCAATCCGGTGTGGGCGCCGCCGAAAGCATTCAGACCGTCTATGATAATTACATTTCTGTGTTCGAGAATCTGGAGGATGCGCTGATCCGCGAGCGTGCCGCCGACATGCGCGATGTCAGCGGCAGGCTGCTGCGCTGCCTGGCCGGGGTTCCCGAGCAGAACCTCTCCGCTCTCCCCGGCCCCGTAATCGTTGCGGCCGAGGACCTGGTCCCCTCCGATACGGCCAGCCTGGACCGTGAAAATGTTCTTGGCATTATCACGGCCTTCGGCGGCGTTACATCTCACAGCGCCATTATTGCACGCAGCTATGAGATCCCCGCCCTCCTGGGCGTTGGCGATGCCATCGAGCAGCTGGAGGACGGTCAGGAAATTATACTTGACGCCGAGTCCGGTGTGTTCTACACTGAGTTCACCGAGGAGGACCGCACCCGCTACGAGAAAAAGCGTGAAGCGTTTATGGAGCGTGTTCGCAAAACCAAGCTCTATCTGGACCGTGAGCCAATCACTCCCGATGGCCAGCGCATACTGGTAGAGATGAATATCGCATCGCCGGAGCCTCAGAATCTGGAGAAGGCCCGCTACAGCGACGGCGTTGGCCTGTTCCGTTCCGAATTTCTCTACCTCGGGCGCAGGACGCTGCCCACCGAGGAGGAGCAGCTCCAGATGTACCGCAAGGCCCTGATGACCTATGGGAGCCGTCCGGTCATCCTGCGCACCCTGGACATCGGCGGCGACAAGCAGCTCGACTGCCTGAACCTCCCCAAAGAGGATAATCCCTTCCTTGGCAACCGTGCGCTGCGGCTCTGCTTTACGCACCCGGATGTTTTCCGCACGCAGCTGCGCGCTGCGCTTCGTGCGTCTGTCTGCGGAAATCTGTGGATCATGTTCCCCATGGTCGGCAGCATGGACGATATCCGCAAGGCCAAGTCCTTTGTGCGGGATGTTCAGAATGAGCTTCAGGCCGAGGGCATTGCTTTCAGTCCGGATGTTAAAATCGGCATCATGATCGAAATCCCCTCCATTGCTCTGCTTGCCGATATAGCTGCCGAGGAAGTGGATTTCGCTTCGATCGGCACAAACGATCTGACGCAGTATTGCACCGCCGTGGACCGCGGAAATCCGGAGATCGCCTCCTACTATCAAACCTTCCATCCTGCGCTGTTTCGCTTGATCGGCTATGTCATCCGCGAATTTTCCAAGCGGGGCAAACCCGTTGGTGTGTGCGGTGAAATGGGCGGCAACCCGCTTTCGGCCGCCGTGCTGATCGGCCTTGGTATGAACCAGCTTTCCATGAACGCCTCGGCCATGGCCGATATCAAGGAGCTGGTGTGCAACCTTTCCACGGATAAGGCTCGCGAGATGGCCGACGTTGTCTGCAATCTCAGCACCGCTGACGAGGTGCAGACGTACCTGAAAAAAGAGATCGAGTCATTGATCTCCTAAATCTGTAATTTAATTGTAAGGGAGAAAAACAAAATGTTCAAAACTGATGTTATCGTGGTAAATCCCACCGGTTTGCATGCCCGTCCCGCTTCCGATTTCGTTGCGAAGGCAAAAAGCTATGAATCCAAGGTGACCATCAAGCGCAGCGGCAGTGATGCTCCTGCCAAGAATGCCAAATCCATCGTTGTGGTCCTGTCCATGGGTCTGGCCCAGGGCGACAGCATTGAGCTGGCCGCCGAAGGTGCGGACGAGGAAAAGGCCGTCACCGAGCTGGCCGCCCTGATCACCAGCGGCTTCGGCGAGCTTTGATCGCCGCCGAACCGGCGTGAAGTGACCCCAAAAGGTCAGGCAATGCTTTAAGGTAAAAAACGTTCAGGCTGCCGAAAGGACTTGCTGTCTGTCATCCACAGACGGCAAGTCCTTTTGCTTCGCCCTGAACCGGGAGGTGTCGGTGCTGCACAAGAGCCTGCTGCGCAAGCGCGGCCTCTGCGTTTGCGTTGGCCCGGAGACTTCCGAAAGAGTGGTTGGCCTAAAGGCGGATATTTGACGGTAAATTTCTACATTTATGCTCATTTGCATTGACTTTTTCCCTCGTTTTATGTATTATACGAACAAGATTCAGGGCTAAATCCCGGCCCCCTCCGTCAGCTCTGTGATCGCACAGAGCTGATTTTTGTTTTGGGAGGTATGTAAAATGGAATATTACGCCCATATTTCGGATGACGGCCTCCGGCTTCAGACGGTTGCGGAGCATTTAAATGGAACAGCCGCACGGTGCCGTGCGTTTGCCGCTGCGTTCGGCGCAGAGGCAGACGGCGAATTGGCAGGATTGGCGCACGATTTGGGCAAATGCACAGAGGGCTTTCAGAAGCGGCTGCTGGAAAACGGAGATAAGGTGGACCATGCCGCAGCGGGTGCGGTGGCATGTGCGGCACGGGGACAGCTCTATGTCGCCGCTTGCGTGGTGGGACATCACGGCGGCTTACGGGACATGGGAAATCCGAGAACGGATCGTTCTGGAGATACCACCTGCTATGGCCGTTTGAAAAGGGGAATTCAGGAAAAATATCTGGATCGCTGCGGGGATAGCGGCGTTCCCCTGCCGGCCACGATCCGATCCTCCGCACCGGACGGAGACCGACTGCGGATATCCTTCTGGACCCGGATGCTGTATTCCTGTTTGGTAGATGCGGATTTTTTGGATACCGAGGCATTCATGAGCGACGAACAAGGCCGCAGCGGATGCGACGATATGGAGACCTTGCTTGCGCAGCTTGACACCTATATCGTTCCGTGGCAGAACCCGGAAACAGAGCTGAACCGTCTGCGCTGTGAAATCTTGAATGCCTGTATGGAGGCTGGGGAAAAAAACCAGGGCATTTATACGCTGACAGTCCCTACCGGCGGCGGAAAGACAGTGGCGTCTCTTGCCTTTGCCCTGCGCCATGCAGCAGTTCACGGAATGAAGCGTGTGATCTACGTTGTCCCGTACACGTCGATCATTGAGCAGAATGCGCAGGTGTTCCGTGATATTCTGGGAGATGGCAATGTGCTGGAGCATCATTCGGGCGTGCAGTTTGATCTTTTCGATGGTGCATCACCCGAGGAAGTGCGCCGGTCGCTGGCAGTGGAAAACTGGGATATGCCGGTAGTCGTTACAACAGCGGTGCAGTTTTTCGAATCCATTTATGCCAGTCATTCCTCCAAGTGTCGAAAGCTTCATAACCTGGCCAACAGCGTGATCGTCTTTGACGAAGCGCAGATGCTGCCGCTGCCGCACCTGCGGCCCTGTACGGCGGCTATGGCATCTCTGGCGGAGCAATTCCGTTCCACCGTGGTTCTGTGTACGGCCACACAGCCATCCTTGAATGACCTTCTGCGTACCTATGCCCCCGACTTTCCCGCAACGGAGCTGTGCCCGCAGACGGCGTTCATGTATGATCGCTTTCGGCGGGTGCATTTCCGGCAGGTCGGCACGCTGACGGACGAATCGCTGGCGGAGCAGCTCAACGAACAGAAGCAGGTGCTTTGCATCGTAAACAGTCGGAAAGCGGCACAAAGCATCTATGGGAAGCTTTCTCCGGAGGGCAGCTTTCATCTTTCGACCCTGATGGTTCCGGCACAGCGGCAGGCATTGCTGCGGGAGGTCCGTCGGCGTTTGCGAGACGGCCTGCCTTGCAGGGTGGTTTCCACCTCTCTGATCGAAGCGGGCGTGGACGTCGACTTTCCGGCGGTATACCGTGAACTGGCCGGTCTGGACTCCGTCATGCAGGCAGCAGGACGCTGCAACCGGGAAGGAAAACGCCCTGCGGATAAAAGCATCGTGACAGTTTTTGAGCGGACCGAGCTGCCGCCCATGCTGTTCCGCAAAGCGGTCGGGGCCACGCACGAAGCGCTGGCCGGAGGGCACAAAATTGATGCGCCGGAAACGATGGAGCGCTATTTCCACAGTTTGCGAGATCTGACCGGAAACGCATTGGACAAGCAGGGGATCATCAAGGCTTTTGAGGAAGGCATAGAGGGCTGTGAGCTGCCGTTCCGTACGGTTTCGGAAACATTTCGTTTGATCGACCAGAATACCTTCACAGTCTATGTGCCTTGGGGCGAGGGTGCGATGCTTGTCAGTCGGCTAAAAGCGGGCGAATGCACGAAGCTGCTGTACCGTCAGTCGGGACGCTATGCGGTTTCCGTCTATGAGCAGCATTTTCAGGCGCTGTACCGGGCGGGTGCGCTGCTGACAGCACGGGATGTCCCGGCGCTGGACGAGGATAGTGCGATTCTGGCGGATCTGACGCTGTATAGCGAAGCCACAGGATTGTCTCTGGAGCCGGAGACCGGGAAAGCTGAATTTATTTAGCTCCGCCTTATGGACAGGCCATTCAATAGGAATTCAAATTTTAAAAAAGAGGAAAGGAGTGAGCTTATGGCAATTCGGGTAGAAGTCTGGGGCGAATATGCGTGCTTTACCAGGCCCGAGATGAAAACAGAACGCGTCAGCTACGATTGCATGACCCCCTCGGCGGCACGAGGACTACTGGAAAGTATTTACTGGCATCCTGGGCTAAGGTGGGTGATCGACCGGATCTATGTACGCAGCCCCATTCGCTTTACCAACATCCGCCGCAACGAGGTGAAGGATACCATCAGCGCCCGCAGGGTGAAAACCGTCATGGAAAAAGGGGCAGGCGAGCTGTATCTTGCAACGCCGGAAAGCATCCAGCAACGGGCAGCTATGGTGCTGCGGGACGTGCATTATGTGATCGACGCCCACTTTGAGATGACAGAACAGGCCAACGCCACCGACAATCCAGGGAAATTTCAGGATATCGTCAAGCGGCGGCTGGAACGGGGGCAGTTTTACAGTATGCCCTATTTCGGCACTCGGGAATTTCCTGCCAGCTTCCGCCGCTGCGAGGTGATCCCCGAATGTCCGGAGGAGCTGAAGGGTAAAAAAGACCTGGGTTGGATGCTATGGGACATGGACTACCGTGACCCGCAGAATATCACGCCGAAATTCTTTCGGGCCAGTTTAGTGGACGGCGTGATGGCTGTCCCATCGCCGGAAAGTGCGGAGGTGAGAGGATGATCCTGCAAGCGCTGACGGGATATTACGAGGATCTGCTTGCATGCGGAAGAATCGATGCGCCGGGGTGGGCACCTGTGAAAATCAGCTATTTATTATGCCTGAATGCAAGCGGGCAGCTGGCGCAGATCATTCCCCACATGGAGCAAGGCAAAAGTGGGAAAAAGGCTGTCATGCGTCCGATGATAGTGGAGCATTTGCCTGCACCTGTAAAAAAGACTTCCGGGGTCTGCTCTAATTTTCTGTGGGAAAACTCAGGGTATATGCTCGGAATAAAGCAAGGAGAGCCTGCGGATAGAAGTCTTAAATGCTTTCATGAAGCCGCTGTGCGGCATCATGAAATCCTGAATAGCCTGGATTCTCCCGTTGCCCGTGCGATTCTTGCGTTTTTTGACACATGGAACCCCGGGCAGGCCGCCGAGCACCCTGCTCTTGCAGGGCAATTGGAGGAAGTAACGTCCGGAGGGAATCTGCTGTTTCGAGTAAATGGACAGTATCCGCAAGAAGATGCAGCCATCCAGGAGGCGTGGCAGCGGTACAGGGATGGTACGGATGCGAACGCAGTGACCATGCAGTGCCTTGTCACTGGCCGCAAAGATGAGATCACCGCCACGCATCCCGCCGTCAAAGGCGTGCGAGACGCCCAGTCCAGTGGTGCAGCGCTGGTGTCTTTCAATGCACCGGCTTTCTGTTCCTACGGGCATGAGCAAAACTACAATGCCCCGGTGGGGAAATATGCCGCCTTTGCCTATACCGCTGCGCTGAATCATCTGCTGGCGGATAAAAACAATGTGCAGTTCATCGGCGATACCACCGTAGTCTGCTGGGCAGAGGGCGCAGAACCGGCATACCAGAGCCTTGCTATAGCGGCACTGTTTGGCGGGGAAATGCCCGGCTTGTCGGACAACGACCTGCGTGCGGTGCTCAAGCGCTTGGCAAGTGGACTTCCATGCGACGACCTTGGCGTTGACCCCAACCGTCCGTTCTACATTTTAGGACTTGCTCCCAATGCGGCGCGGCTTTCCGTCCGTTTCTTTCTGCGTGACAGCTTCGGTAAACTGATGCGAAACGTCAACGAACACTACGAACGGCTGGAGATCGCCAGGCCCTCTTACGTCAAGCCCGGCGTGCTGTCTCTGTGGGCGCTGCTGCGTGAGACGGTGAATCTCAACACTAAGGACAAGGCTCCCTCATCGGCCATGGCCGGCGCAGTTGCCCGCACGATTTTTTCCGGCGGACCGTACCCTGCGTCGCTGCTGGAGGCTGTCATGCTCCGTATCCGTGCGGAGCGGAATATCACATGGGGCCGTGCAGCTATCATCAAGGCGTATTATCTGAAAAACCCACATACAGACTGCCCAAAGGAGGTTTTGACCGTGAGTCTCAATGAAGCCAGTACCAATCCCGCCTATATACTGGGCCGCCTATTCGCTGTTTATGAGGCAACGCAGCAGGCAGCAGGCATCAACGCAACCATCAAGGACAAGTATTTCAACGCAGCGGCAGCCATGCCTGCCAGCATTTTCCCGGTTCTGAACAATCTCTACCAAAAGCACCTGCGGAAGCTGACAGACGGGCAGCGCATCTATTTCGACAAGCAGGTCAGTGTGTTGAAGGGTATGTTGGGCGAGTGCTATCCGGCTCGTATGACGCTGGCGCAGCAGGGATCATTCGACCTGGGATATTATCATCAAATACAGAAGCGCTATACGAAAAAGGAGGAAGAGAAAAATGTCTGATCCTATTAGAAACCGTTACGAATTTGTGGTGCTGTTTGACGTGGAAAACGGCAATCCCAACGGCGACCCCGATGCGGGCAACATGCCCCGGGTGGACCCGGAGACCGGCTACGGGCTGGTGACGGACGTGTGCCTCAAGCGCAAGATCCGCAACTATGTGGAAACGGCAAAAGAGAACGAGGCAGGATACCGCATCTATATCAAGGACGGTGTACCTCTGAACACCAGCGACAAGGAGACCTGCGCCTATGTAGGCGTGGATGCAGACAAGCTGAAGGATGCCAGGAAGAAGGATAAGCATCTGGACGAAAAGCTGCGGGACTTCATGTGCAAAAATTTCTATGACATCCGCACCTTCGGCGCAGTGATGACCACCTTTGTCAAGGGCGCACTGAACTGCGGCCAGGTGCGCGGACCCGTTCAGCTGAGCTTTGCCCGCAGCGTGGACCCCATTCTGCCCCAGGAGGTCACCATTACCCGCGTGGCCATTACTACGGAAGCAGACGCAGAGAAGAAAGGCACGGAAATGGGGCGGAAGTATATCGTCCCTTATGGTCTCTATCGCACAGAGGGCTATGTTTCCGCCAATCTGGCCCGTAAGACCACCGGATTCTCGCAGGAAGACCTGGACCTGCTGTGGACGGCGATCCTCAATATGTTTGAAAACGACCGCTCTGCCGCACGGGGTAAGATGGCAGTCCGGGAGCTGATCGTGTTCCGTCATGATACGGAGCTTGGCTGCGCCCCGGCTTATAAGCTGTTTGACCTGGTACACGTCTCTCATAAGGACGGCGTTACCGCACCCAGAAGCTATGCGGATTACACGGTCACAGTGGATAAAGACGGCCTGCCGGACGGTGTTACCTGCACACGGATGGGGTGACCTATCCGGAGGAGAGCTTCCTGCAGCTCTCCGGCTTGCAGCATTTCAAGTTTTGCCGCCGTCAATGGGCGTTGATCCATATTGAAAACCAGTGGGCCGAAAATTACCGCACAACGGATGGCGCAATTTTTCACGAAAACGCCCACAACGGCGATTTCAGCGAAACCAGGGGGGATCGGATCATCACGCACAATATGCGGGTGTTTTCTCCCACACTGGGCGTTTCCGGTGCTTGCGATGTGTTGGAATTTCACCGCAGCGAGGAGGGGATCCCGCTTAAAAACCGGGACGGTCTGTGGCAGCCTTATCCTGTGGAGTACAAGCGCGGCAAGCCAAAGCCGGATACCGCAGATGCCCTGCAGCTTTGCGGGCAGGCCATGTGCCTGGAGGAGATGCTCTGCTGTGATATTCCGGCCGGTGCGCTGTTCTATGGCGAGATGCGCCGCCGCACAGAGGTTGTATTCACGCCGGAGCTGCGGCAGGAGGTAAGCAGGCTTCTTGCGCAGATGCACGATCTGTACAAACTCGGGAGGACGCCCAAGGTCAAGCCGACCAAAGGCTGCAATGCCTGTTCGCTGAAAGAATGCTGCCTGCCGAAGCTGATGAAAAGCAGGAGCGTTTCCGATTATTTGCGCCGCAGAATGGAGGAATATCCATGAGGCAGCTGCTGAACACTTTGTTTGTGACTTCGGAGAATGTGTACCTCTCTTTGGATGGAGAAAACGTGGTGGCGAACCGGGAAGGGGCGATCGTAGCCCGCTACCCGCTTCACACGCTGCAAAGCATCGTTTCCTTTTCCTATGCCGGGGCTTCTCCTGCCTTGATGGGTGCCTGCGTCAAGCGGGAGGTCGGACTTGCCCTCTGCTCTCCGCACGGACGTTTTCTCGCTCGTATTACCGGCCCCGCACAGGGAAATGTTCTCCTGCGGCGCATGCAATACCGCACAGCGGATGATCCTGCGCAAAGCTGTCGTATTGCCAGAAATATGATCTTCGGTAAGGTCTACAATGCCCGCTGGAGCGTTGAGCGTACCAAACGCGATCATGCACTGCGGGTTGACGTTGCCCGATTTTCAACGGTGTCGGCGCAGCTTCAAGCGCTGCTTTCGCAGATCGCAGCGGAGACCTCACCGGACAGTCTCCGTGGTTTGGAGGGCAAAGGGGCTTCCGCTTATTTCAGTGTGTTGGACGAGATGATCCTGCAAGGGAAGGAGACCTTTTATTTCCGTGAGCGCAGCCGTCGGCCACCGCTGGATGCGTTCAATGCTATGCTGTCCTTTGCGTATAGTCTGTTGACGCATGACTGTGCTTCTGCCTTGGAGAGTGTCGGATTGGACGCCTATGTGGGCTATCTCCATACGGATCGTCCGGGGCGGGAATCCCTGGCATTGGACCTGATGGAGGAGCTGCGTCCCTGCTTTGCGGATCGTTTTGTGTTGACTCTGGTCAATAATCGCATAATGAAGCCATCTGATTTTGAGTTTCGGGAAAGCGGTGCGGTTTTGTTGGCGGATACAGGACGCAGAACCTTTCTGCAAAAGTGGCAGGAGCGGAAAAAGGATACCATTACGCATCCGTTTTTAGAAGAAAAGCTGCCATGGGGACTGGTTCCTTATGTCCAAAGTCTGCTGCTGGCACGACATCTCCGAGGTGATTTAGATGCCTACCCGCCATTTTTGTGGAAATGAGGAACAAGTATGCTGGTGCTGATTACTTACGATGTTAATACGGAAGATGCAGCCGGTCGCAAACGTCTGCGGCAAATTGCCAAGCAGTGCGTAAATTATGGACAGCGGGTGCAGAACTCGGTGTTTGAGTGCTTACTGGATGCAGCCCAATGTCGTAGTCTGCAAAACAAGCTTTGCAAAATCATAGACCCGGAACGGGACAGTCTGCGGTTTTATTATCTTGGAAAAAAGTATGAAAACAAAATTGAACATTTCGGATGCAAACAGACTTATTTGCCGGATGAGCCGCTGATGGTATAGTGCGAATTATGAGCATACATGGTTTTATGGGGCGGTTCGCACCGAAATCGCACTGTTTCCATCATGCTTCGCATTGGCCGGAACACTTTAACAGGCAGTGTGCGGTCTGAAATATCTTGTGTTTTGTCTGTTGCCGCAAAAATGCGCAGAAGTTTTTGTGCATTTTTGCTGTCGCACCCCGCAAGGGGTGCGTGGATTGAAATCAAGCGGGACAGCAAACCCCAGGAGTCCCGCAACGAGTCGCACCCCGCAAGGGGTGCGTGGATTGAAATGACAAGGCGAAACCGCCGTTGGACGTCGTACTCGTCGCACCCCGCAAGGGGTGCGTGGATTGAAATTGTCGATTTGTCGCATTTTGGCATAAAAATAACCGTCGCACCCCGCAAGGGGTGCGTGGATTGAAATGCGTGCCGCACCATACACCGCCGGGGCCGCACCAGTCGCACCCCGCAAGGGGTGCGTGGATTGAAATAATCCCACCCTGCGTGTAATGGGATGGATGATTGGTCGCACCCCGCAAGGGGTGCGTGGATTGAAATGGCCAGAACCTCCTGGACCTGGAGCGCCAGCTTACCGGGTCGCACCCCGCAAGGGGTGCGTGGATTGAAATGATGTCGTCCAGGGCTTCCACCATTTCACCCCGCGTCGCACCCCGCAAGGGGTGCGTGGATTGAAATGCCTTGCTGGACACGGATAAGCATATAAGCGAGTGTCGCACCCCGCAAGGGGTGCGTGGATTGAAATGGACAACATGGATGCAGCGGTAGACGCTGCCAAGGAGTCGCACCCCGCAAGGGGTGCGTGGATTGAAATACCGTAATCGTCCCGGCAGACCCCAGGGTGAGGGTCGCACCCCGCAAGGGGTGCGTGGATTGAAATCTAAAAATGAACATCGCAAGAATCAATTATGATGCAAGTCGCACCCCGCAAGGGGTGCGTGGATTGAAATACGGGGTCGCCCTCGCTGCCCAGGAGCATGCCCGTCGCACCCCGCAAGGGGTGCGTGGATTGAAATGGAAGCAAGACCTATCAAACGTTTTTACAGAAATTCCGGGGCGTAAAGTATAAG